>Ga0265780_10000479_pt1 | contig 62203 bp, 58 predicted proteins | sample P1T30metagenome_FD_192432 | JGI IMG/M metagenome (GOLD analysis project Ga0265780, IMG submission 192432) | Plant litter microbial communities from East Loma Ridge, Irvine, California - P1 T30 | ecosystem: Environmental > Terrestrial > Plant litter > Unclassified | place: USA: California... | reverse complement strand
GGAAAGAAGTGACCAGCTTTCAAAACGTTTGGGAAAGAATGAAGATGAATCAACCTTCGAGGCGAGACGAGACGAGCAAGAATGAAGTAAGTAAAAGGTAGCAAGAAACGAACGTACGGGAAGTAAAAGGAAGAAGAAGGATCTGTAATTAGAGCATTCCAACACGTAGTCCGGAAAGCAGCGCATGTTTAACTTCTGTCGCGTCGCTGTGTCGTACCCCAGTGCGTCAGACAAGTTATCCGCGCACCCCTGCCCTCACACACGCTGCTAACCCATCTCGGCGCAGCTGCGATTTGTGAAGCAAACCGGGACAGGAATGATGCTGGGTCCCGCGTGTGTCGGAGCATGGCTTGCGGCCGTTTGATCGCCGTGTAGAAACAAGCGAACGCGTCCATGCCGCGGACTGATTGCGGTTGAGATTTGAGCAGAAGGGACTGGCAAATCTTATCGACTGCCCGTTACGGGGAACATCCATGAGGAGAGACAGCTCGTGACCAGATTGTCTTTGAGATGGACTGTCAGTAGTAGATTCGGTCGCGGAGCTTACCTATGCCAACGGTCTCAGCTCCGACTATTACTCTTCAAACTTCACCGTGTTTGTTGGGTCGACACGACACGAACGATTACCTACCTAACACAGCAACACACCACCATCATCAAGACATTTCCCCCCCGACCTGAAGGCCTCTCCGTCTCCACCCCCAAGCGACCTGTCTCAAGACGCCACTTCCGCGCTGCTGATACCGTGATACACACAGATGCTGCGAGTCTGCGACAGGCGAGCGTGTCTGGGTGCCCGTCCTGATGCGGCCTAGCCATGTCTTCAAGCGCGCTAGTGTTTCAGACGCAATGGCTTCACGCAGGGCCTCGGGCGCCATGTCCAAGGGAAAAAAAAATGATGGACTGCAAACGGGTTCCAGAAGGTGTCAGACAAATGGATGGTGGCGATTGTTGAGCAAGAGTGCCGATGTAGTTCAAACTTTCGATTGCCCTTGCAAGTCACTTGTAACTACCATCCATGTCCTGTAGATTGATTTCTGAATTTGGAAATTGATGTGGCGATGCTTCTTGTCTGTCCACTGTGTGAGATGCATGGATGAATGCAGCGCGTTTGATGCGCGCTGCGAGGAAACAGTGGCTTCGTGTGTCGAGACCGGAATGCAGACCTCGAACGTCATCACAGCATTCATATGCATGTGCGGCATCACCGTGACAGGCTCATGAGCACTGGTTTTACGCATTGCACGTTCTTGTGATGAACTCCTGCATATACTCGTAAAAGATCGTGCCGTGAGCAGATCTTGGACCGGACAAGCAGTATCCGTTGGTCACTCCTCAAGCGCAGCAATGGAATGGGCCTATCCTTGCAGTAGTAATAGATTTCAATTCATCGATCTGACGCCGTGGCTATGCAATGTGTCAAAGGGTCGCCGCCATTGCCTCGCCTTCATTACAACACCATCTCAAGCGGTTCCGGTTCGCCACCCTCCAATGCCCCATGATTATAGACACAAGTTTCCTCCCAATTCAGATATGAACACACTCCCGCAATCCGCTCCAGAACACCATTAGCCGGGTTGATGCCGGCGTACCACCCTTCTGGATCATTTCAGGCGTTTATGCGACAGCTCCCGTAGCACCGAGCATCCCTGTCGTGCGGAGCCCGGTTTTGCTCACCTTGGCCTATTTTGAGGCCCATTCCAAACGTGAGCACCCACGATCCTTCATCTTGGCCCTCGGCTCGTTCTGGTCTGGCAATCCATACCAATGTGCACATCCAATTCATGTGCAAATCATCATGACGTGTACACCATCTAACTCCTCCTTCTCTGTGTGAAACTCCTGCGTATGCTCTCGCCCCAAGCAGAGTTGTCGAGCACTTCTAAAACGTCTGCTGCACTGACGGCCGAATTGGCCCTACTTCTGCTGTTTGCAGGACCAGGTTCGAGTTCCTCGAGCGGACTGGGCGGCCGGCTCAGTGCAGATGCAAATTGCCAATCGCCGTCTGTCGGATTTGAAAAGGGACTTGCACCCGGCGAAGCACGGGTTGGCGACCCGGTAGGTGTCTGCTGAATTGAATTTGCTCGTCCTCGTGTTGTTGCGGCATTGGTGTCAAGCCTAGGTGGCGATGCAATATAACTAAGCCCGCCTTGTGTGTTCGTGTCGGCAGGTGTGAAAAGCGAGCTACCGCTGGGCGAATGGTGAGGCGCGCGTTGCGCGTTAGTGATATCTTCGTCGTCTATGAAGATTTCCGGCACAGTAAACTGAGGTATCGTCGCCATGCGGCCTTGTTTCTTCTGGTCCATAGCGCGGCGGAACCGGCGGGCCCAGTACAATGTATCGAAAAATCCAACGACAACATTGCGGCGTACAGCTTCCTCAACACGTTGAAGACGAGCGCGTCGACGGAGGAACTCTTCCAGCCTGTGCCATTGTCAGTCTGACTCACCGAATGGAATTGACAATGCACGTACCTCAAACTCTTGTTGTCGTTGATGACCTTGTGGTGGGCTAAGATCATCAAGAGAGAAGTGAACTGGATACCTCTGTCCGGGTCACTAGAGACCAGCACTTCTTCGTAGAACGTGTTCATGCGTTGGCGTCGACGACGAATCTCGGCAACAGGCAAATCCGACAAACAACGATTGAGACTGATGATGTCGATTTCGTGTGTAGGTTCTCGACCTGGAACAGGCAGATTGGATGCTCGTCGCGGGACAACACCGCATTGCTCAATTAGTCTGCCAACCGTGAAGTCGCCATCGTAGATCCTCATTTCGAAGATACCAGAGAGTTCCTACGCCTGTCAGCCATTCCACTCGCTTCAAAACTCTATGACCGCACTTACACCTAAGAGCCTAGGGAATTGATCTCGTGAGATAAAGCCCGTCCCGTTTGGATCAAACTCAGCCCAAGCCTGCTTGAACCGACGGATCTCTTCTCGACTGATGACGGACAAGCCGCTGCTGCGTTGATACACGTAGCTGAAACTCTCGTAGATCAACGAGACGAACAGATTGACGAAGATGTACATGCTGAGGATGTTCCACGTGATGAATAACGCGCGCGCCCACTCAGGACTCCCACAATCGCTATCGAAGTACTTCTCCCCGACAGTGCAGTACGGCTTGTCGACATTGGCGAAGTCTTCCATGAACTCATTCCAGCCTTCTCCCATACTCATGGTGAACAAGAAGATGAGTGCTTTGGGGACTGTTCGAAAGTTGATATTTCCAGTTTCATTGCCACCGAAGCGAGTAAGACCGAAGGTTTGCGTGAGTGCAATAGCATAGACCAAGAAGAGCACGAACCAAGTAGCGAGGAGATTTGCGATGGCTGTCAAGCTAGCTGCTGCTGTTTTGAAGAGCTGGTCAAGCTGGTTGTTGCGAGGTATCAGCAGTAGGGCTAGGGAGACAAGACACAGCTTGTTGAGTTGGGTGAATACTCTTGTGTCACGCCTTGCTTGGACAAGGATCGACGTGACGAACGTCCCCGAGACCGCGAAAATAGAAAACACGTCCCAAGAACTTTTTCGGAAGCGATGCCACGAGAGACCGATGATGCGGATGATAACGTTGGAGATGAATAAAATGGTGAGCGCAAGGAAGATGTAGTCTGTAGCAAGGTCAGCATTTGGAACCCTGTTGAGAGTGAAAGTGCGTACCCCTAGCTCTCTCCCACGGCCCATACCCTGGATACCACTCTAAGCATAGAAGTAGAAGATGTAGGATGAGAGCTCCTGTTATGAAGCGCTGCCACCTCCCTGTCTTGCGTACAGCTCGGCGGTAACACCATTCTTCCCAGGTCTCGCGCTGCTTGGTGGAGGACGGTCGCTTGGAAGGGGAGACTTGACGTAGTAACTTGCGGAGTTCGAGCCAAGAGCGCTGATCGGTCGTTAGGAAAGCAACACCAGTCTGTTCTGTGTAGTTTCGCATAAAGACGGAGATGAAAAGTGTAAGCACGAAGACAGCCCCAAGCAAATTGAAAATGATGAAGTAGACGGCGTTGCCTTGGGCGGCGAAGTCGGCTGGTTGCTTGAAGACACCTGTGATGCTCATACCGGACCACATGACGTCTGTCCATCCTTCCTGTGACACAATCTGGAAGAGGATGAAGAGAGAGTTGCCGAAATTGTCGAAGTCATAGTACGGATTGGAAGCTTGCCGTGGCGCAAGGACTTCCCACTCGAAAGGGGAACTGGCATATTCGTTGACACAGTCGCTCAAGTTGACGATGCCAGAGCCATCGTCATTGCACGCTTGCATCTGTCCGACGAAGAGATTCAGTCCATAGATGGCGAACGGAATCAGTAAACTCAGCGAGACAAAGGCAGCCTGGTGTGATTAGTAGAGCCTTTCGGGTGAGGATCGCAACTTACAGAAAAGAGCTTCCACCATCCTCGGACAATTAGAGAGTGGAAATGATCGCGAGTGCTGTCGCTGAAATTGAGCAAGCGGAGCGCCCTCAGTGCCTTGAATGCGCCGACTGTTCTGGTGACCTGACCATCCTTGTACAACGAAGTGACGATGTTGACCCAAAGAGTGATGAGCACGACGCCATCGATGAATCCCCAGGAGCCTCGGAAATAGGCATTGGGTGTCCAGAAGAAGCCATCAGCAATGACCTTGATCAGCGCTTCAACGCTGAATACGAGTGCGAACCCCATGTCGGTCCAAACGAACCAGTTCTTGACGCTGAATTCGTGCTTCAAAAAGTACTCTCGTTGGTATAGTGGCGTGGTGACGCAGGCCAGAAGCACCATTGCGATGATTGCCGCATATATGAACGCAGAAAACGCATACCATATAGGCACTGAAGGCGTCACACCTTCGATCCGATCGCCACCGCGACCGGGTCCAACAATGCGTTGACATATTCTCCGCACTGCGTTGTGAGGCTTGAAGATGAACAGAGACACGTTGTAGTTGGGGTGATTGCGCAAGTATTCGCGCTGTGCCTTTTTACGTTTCTCTGTGGCCGACACCACTTCTTTAGCCATGCGTCGGGGGTCCAGGTCCTCGTAAGCTCGGCCAAAGTCTAGAGGCGCATAAAAAGGATTTGCCTCTCTGTGTATTATTCGGCGCTTGAAACGTTGCCACATGGTAGACATGGCCCCTGATCCCACCATGGTCATGGCTGGGCGTATACCTGGTTGGGGCGCGTCCTCATGCGGGCTTCCGCTTTCAACGCCCTCGTCAAGGAAGTCGCGCACAACAGCGTCCTTGAGCAGCATTTCGGCGGCGGCAGATCCGTAATCAAGTGGGTCTCGGCGGTTTGCCTGGCCAAGCTTGAATATGGACGACAGCGACAGGTTGCTACAGGACATAAGCTAGTTCTTGTATTTCTGTCGAGTTCACTTACCCATGAGAAGAGCTGAGGCCCTGTTCTTTCTGGTGCAGGAAAGCCTTGACTTGCTGCAGGCGTTTTTCGTCTTCTGAAACGTCGAAGTTTTCTTGAATCACAGCAATAAACATGTTGAGCACAATGACTATCTATGTCAGCAGATGTATCTCTTCAGCGCAGGTATCCACTTACAGTTTGCGAAGATAAACCAGAGGATGCAGAATGAAGCGCCAATCCAAGAGATGCCGAAACGTTGTTGATAGTTGGTAACGCCATAGAGAATGCTCGTCCAATTCTCACTTGAAAATATCTGGTACATGCCGAGAAAAGAGTTGTAGATGTCGAAGAAAGGGACTCGTATCGTCTCGCCGTCTTTGTCCTGTTCCGGAATTTCTCCTCGGAAAAGCTGAGACGCGAAGATTGACGCGAGGAAAGTCAACAAGAACACGAAGAGAATTAAGTTCAGAAGACCACCAACGTTACCAAAGACAACCATCTGGGTACAAGTCAGCAGCAGTACGATGCCAATGACGGAATGCTCACAATAAGGTCTCTTGTCATGGGGACCGCTAGAACAACTCGATAGACTCTGATGATCTGGAAGATGGTCAACCAGGCATATGCTTTGCGATTATAGGCATCCTTGACCGCGGGCAGCTGTATCACGGTCGTAATGATGGCGATGGCAAGGTCCGTGATGTTGCGCTTGCTCTTCAAGAAATGCCTCCAATCAACGACAAGCCGAATCAGTACTTCAAAGAGGAGAATGAGTGTGACGACCGTCTCGGACCTGTCGATGAATGTGCTTCGGAAGCGACTCATGGAAGAGCTCCTCATCATCTGGCATACAAGGCCATACGCAATGACTACGACCCACAACGATGTTGTCTTGTCATAAAGTCGCTTTAGGCTGCTGACGCGATGTTTCTCGTCATCTTCATCAGTTGTCTCTTCCTTGATCACTTCTCCCGTGAAAGCGCTGGTCTTGCTTTCTTCTCGAATGATCTGGAAAGAGGACGTGATGACGGCAATCAGTAACGATATCAGCCACAAACTGAGAATGACGATGCCGACAATGAAGAAGAGGGAGCTAATCAGGTAGTCGGTGTCAGCCATGGTGTAGAGGAGGTCCGACCATGTGTTGGACGACATGATGACAAAGACGAGTTCGAGCGATTGAAGGATGTCGTCAAAGCTTTTGGTGCCATTGAACGGGTTGTCTCCTTCGACGCATAGTGAACCAACCGGGCAGAGAAAACCCTTGCCTTTATCGGGGCCGCCCGGCCGTTCAGGAGCATGAATGTAGCCCGCTGTGGTCCCATCCGCGAAGCGATGACCTCCACAAAACTGACCGTCGTTGAGATAGTTTTCAGCGGGTGTTGGGCCTTGCCAGACACAGTTTCTTCGCATGCTTGATTTGAAGCTCTGGACACCAACAATGGAGAACAGGAGCCAGAAGAAACCAATGAGGAAAGCGACGTTGACCAATAACGGGGCGGCTTTCTTCAAGCTACGAAGAATGACCTAAAGGTTGTCAGTCATCGCGCGGGAGTGTTAGTACTGGACACAGAACTTACCGAAGTTCCACTGGTGAGGTTCAAGAGGCGAATGATGCGGAGACAGCTGAGCATATCGAAGACGAGTATGACACGGGTGTTCTCAATACCAATCAGAGCCAGCGCAAAAGATATCCAAAAAGAGGTGACGGCAAGGAAGTCGGTTCGATTGAAAGAGTGTCGTAGGTATGCTCTGTGCGCCAAGCGGGCGCGCTGCTGTTGTCGATAATCGCCAGGCCCTGTGTCTATGTGCATCTGCGCGGTGGTGAAGGTACGGAGTACAGAAGGTTGCTGGGGCTCCTTTGAATTTTCATGGACACCATTTCGACGTTGCGAGTTCTGTCGCTCAGGACCGCCAAAGAGACGATTTGCCTTCATCAGGACAGCTTCTCGCAGCCCGACTTGCCGATTGATCGTGCTGTACTCGACGGGATTGATGAAGAAACCGGAGACTACGATGCGTATGACGATCTCAATGGTGTAGATGATAAACAAAGCTAAGAGAGCATAGTCGATGCCAGAGAATTCGCCCAGCGCTTTGATGGCTCCCGGCTCGTACTTGGCTTTCGTGCGCGCATCGACCGCAAGCAACACAGTCTGAATAACAATCAGAACCAGGAGCAGCGGCTCAGTGACTGGATGAACCAGGACATCGCACAGCTTCATCCTGATCTTACTGTCGGCCGGAAATATGCCGAGACTCTTTCCTCTGAGTGGGTTCGCAGGCTGCTTCCATTGCGCGCTTGGTTTCCGCGAACGAACGACAGGCGATGGCGGCTTCTCTTGCGTGATGGATGGGGACGGAGACGAAGGGCCATCCGTGGCGTATTCGGGAAGTGCTGGAAACGAAGGCGGCTCTTGTAGGCGAGCGTGCACGGTGGACTTGCGACGAATGGTGCGCTCGGCGATGTGGGAGTCGTTGCTGACATTGACGACGCGCTGAGACATGTTCCGCATGATGGTTCCGGCGCGGTTCAGCGGAGACGAGATCTGGCCGGGCGAGAGCGAGCGCTTCCTTCCCTGTGAGTCTCTGAGACTGTCCGACGCGGCTTCCACCTGCCCGAGGTTCTCGCTGCCCCTTGCCATGGGCGACATGTCTCCGGGGCTCAGGAAGCGCACGCTCTGGAAGCTGGCGCGGTCGTGCTGCGGGGAGGCAGAGGGCGCGGCGCCGCTGATGGGCTGCAGGTGTCGCGGGTCGGTCAGGCGGGTGGTGTCGTCGTAGACGGGCGAGAAGTAGCCGTGGTCCTCGGACGTGGAGCGGTCCTGGTAAGGGTGGTCGCGCCGGCTGGTGCCATCGTCTGAAGAAGCCGGTGTAGCAAGCGGTGGGGTGAAGGGCGGGGAGGTGTCGCCCTGGAAGTTCATGTCCATGCCGAAGCCAATGGCGGCCTGGAAGGCGCCTGCGTCTATGGGCGAGCCCACGTCGTCGTCCACCACGCGCCGTATGCCGCTGGCAGTGCCCACGCTGGTGTCGATCTGCGGCTGCGGCCGCGTCCCATAGCGCGTGGGGCTGGGCGAGACCTCGACTATGGGCGCATAGTGCGAGTGCGAGTCTCTGTATGCGCCCGTGGCTATCGCGCCCCCGTGTCTCAGCAGGTTCCGCCCGCGGTCGCTGAGAGTCCGCCGGTGGTGTTGCGGCGCAGTGCCCTCATCGTCGTCCGGCGGCCGATTGAGGTCTTGCAGCGGTATTGACTGGTGCGTGTGGTTCCGGCGGTGGTTGGGGTCCGGGTAGGACATTGGAGCGTCCGGTGCTGGTGGGCGCGCTCAACTCGGCATCTGGCTGCTGCTCCTCAGCTCGCTAAGATGCTATCGCGCGACCATGTGGTTGTGCTCGGACGGCGGACGTAGGCGATGGGAGGTCGGTATTAGGAATGGTACGGGGGCGGGGACGGTAGGGCGGGTGGACTACGCGCGACGGTGCGAAGAGGGATTAGGTACGTGTTTGTACAGGTTTGTGAGGATGTGCAGGTGTGCAGATGTGGGATGATGGCGGAGCTGCATGGGCACCCTTAGGCTAGCACTTTTACAGCGTGGATGCAGGGGCTCTATGCCGGTAAGAATAGTCCACCGTTGTCGATCATGTAGTACGCAAGGTACGGGCGGTACATGTGCTATGATGCCAGGAGGACCATTTGAGGTGGCTTGCCATGACCACTCTGATTGACCTCGACATCACACGATGCTTTTGCCCGCAGAACTACTATTGAGCCACGACAGAGCCTCTGAAACACCTTCTGCGTAGCAATTCGGCGGATTGACCTCACGTCAGCCACAGCCACATCAGTCAGCCGTAGCGTGCCTTGTACCTTGGCTCGTTCGTCTACCTACACCTGTACCAACTCAGCTTTTCTACTTGAGCCGCACACTTGCAATTGAGAGTGCACGTCTGGCCTGATTTGTCGAGCAGCAAACAGCAGGCTCACTAGTGCGTGTATTCAATCGATTTGACATGTGCAGGCAAGCCGTGTGCAGAGTAGTGTTTGCTACCTCCACATTCGAGCAATCGCAAAAACTATGCCATCTCGTAGATTTGTCGATAGAGCACTCGTGAAGTTTCATAGGCGGTGTTGCTTGGTTGCGTTACAACCCTGCTCTTTTAGGCACTCCCGAAAAGTCGCCGCAATTTGGCGACGCGCTCTGCGCTCATCGTCCCCATCACCGTGAGACCCACCTCCATCTTCACGTCCACCACCACTTTCCTACCTGGCGCGTATACCAAGCATCTCCTCCTGATCACTATATCCCCTGCGATACGGCCACTTTATAATACAGACGGCCCTGCGCACCTTCTGGACGCGTTCCCCTGCGAACCCTCCCTTCACAATGCCCGCCCGCAAGCGCGCACGCGACGAGATGGAGACAGAAGAGGCCGCGGAAGAGCCCAGCACGCTGCACACGCTCCGGAACATGTGGCAGTTCGCGAACCTCGCGCAGTACCTCAGCCTGTTCGGCGACGCCGTCAAGGTCGACAAGGACTTCGACATCGACGTATGTTGCGCCTGCGCCTGGCCACGCTGCATACCCGCTGGAGGCGATTGAGACGGGAACATGGCTGACAAGTGCACAGGAGATGGAAGCCGAGTGTCTCAAGCCTCACCCATCCGAGAAGCTAGCACAAGTCGGCCTCGCGCTGCTCAAGCACGTCTCATCGCACAAGGGCCTGACGTAGGTCCCGCCTTTCCCGGCCTGCACACACGCGCTGACAGATGACAGACGCGACATATTCGACGAATACACGCGCCGCCAGTACGTCGCCAAAGCCCCTGCCCGTAACCCATTCGGCACCGACGAGGAGCCGAAGAGGTTCGACGACTTCGACGTATATACGAAGATCAAGGTGCTACAGCAGCTGTCGACATGGACGCTGAACAACCCAAACTCGATCCGAGAGAAACTAGCCGCAACAGAGGGCGAGCAAACACTTTGGGTAGGCACTTACAACCGAACAATACGGCCGTCACTAACCCACCCCCTACAGCGCATGGAGCCCACTGGATGGGACTCTGAAGACAGGACTCTCTTCGTCCTCGACGACAATCGTCTGTACCGACAGACCGAGCCGCCACCTCCGCCTGAACCAAAGAAGGCAAAAGCAAAAGCGAAGTCGAAGAAATCAAGAGGCTCAAGGACTAGCAAGCGCCAAAGGCTGTCGACTCCTGAACGAGAAGAGGCAGTCGATGAAGAAGCTGCGCCAGAGGATCAGCAGCAGGAAGTAGTCGAGGACGACGGGCTCGGTGGCATGAAGTGGGAATGCATCTGTGTCACTCTAGAAGACTATCAAGAGTACATGGCCGGTATTCGGAAGAGTCGAGATCCCAACGAGAAAATTCTGTACAAGCGACTTGAAGAAGACGTCATGCCAATCATGCTGCATTTGACCGAGGATCAAGCGCGAAAGCAGGCTCGTAAGATGAGGGATCTTGAGAACATGCAGAAGCTGGCAATGGCGAAGCGATCATCCAGGATCTCGTCGAGACTCGAGAAGCAAAAAGAGCACGAGGAAATCGAGGCCGCCGAGCGTAGGAGGCAAAACGAACTAGCTATGGCCAAGGCGGAGCAGGAGAAGCAGAAGGAACTCGAGAATGCACATGACTCCCGAAGAATGACCCGGGAGCAGCGCATACGCGAGCGCGAGACTGCCAAGATTCTCAAGGAAGAGGAGCTGCGAAAGCTCAAGGACAACGAGCAGAAGCTGGCTACGAATGCTGCCAGGTTGTCCGAACGACATCTAAAGGCTATGATGAAGCAGCACGAGAGCGATCTAAAGAGGCTCAACGAAGAGGAAGACTGGTTCTTCGATTGTGAAAAGTGCGGCACCTACGGCTCAAATCTCGTACGTTCACATCCCGCGTTACTAACGCGCTTTCGCTAACGTGTTCAGAACGACAACACGCCCCAGATATCTTGCGAAAAGTGTAGTGTCTGGCAACATGTGAAATGTCATGGAATCTCGGAGGACCAAGTGGACAACCCAAGCTTCCAATTTATCTGTGGTACATGCACGCGCAAGGAAGAGGAAGAGGGCCAGCCCAAGCTTCCGCCACTGAAGCTGAGAATGACCTCTACTTCGCCAGCTTCTCGACCAGAGCAATATCCCAATGGCGTACAGCCGCTCGCGCGCCGATTGGAGGCTGTTCAGATACCAATGCCACAGACACATGGCGCGCAGAATCAACTTCCATTTCAGCCAATGCAGCCTTGGGTTGATGGCCCCAGTCTATCTCCACGGGGTCAAGCTCTTGGCCCACCTGGCATTCAACGCTCGGAAGCAGCTTACGGTTCGCCTTACAACGGCGCGAATGGTAGCTCCTCGCCAGTACGGCCACGACCGATCTCTCTGGGGCATTCAAGATCGAACGGCTTCCCAGCCTCATCACCGCCCCCTTTCAGTCTACCCCAGATACCATCCAGTCCGGTGAAAAGCCAGCACATGTCTCCTCCGCAACACAATGGTAGCTCATTCGGTCTTTCGAATCCCTTTGGATCGTCGCAACACGGGCCTCCACTATCTCAAAGCTTTAACCGCCCAACCTCATCCTCCGGTCACGCAGGATCGCCCGTGAAGCATTCGCCAGCTGCCTCACCCCGACCAGCAAACGGCTTGCCAACAAGCTACAACTTCAATAGTCCACACTCGTCCTTCCCACCAGCCTCAGCGAACCGCCCATCCTTCTCGCCTGTCAAGCACAGCTCGCCCGCACCCGTATCCGTACACATGTCGTCCCCTGCAATGGCACCCCTCCACATCGCTCCGTCGCCATCGCAGATGCCCGCGCAGGTCTTGCCAGATCCTATACCAGCGCCTTCGAAGCACGACGGCATGCGACCCGTGTCAAGCCACGAGATGTCTGAGACGCCTGTGTTTCCGCCGTCCCAGTCCCTGAGTCCGCAGCACAAGCCGCAGATTCTGAGTCCGCCGGTCAAGAAGTCTAGTCCGGCGCCGGATAGGGTGCAATTGGCGCCGATGGGGCAGAATGGGTTCAATGGGACGCATTGAGAGAACGGGTATGACGGAGACGCTTTCCCTTTGTTAATGAAGTGCCTTTTGTGTTCAAGGCTTCTATTTAGATTGGAGCACGGGTCTTTTCGTGTGTTTGTTTGCTTGCATGGCTAATGATGTTTTTTTTTGTACGACAGCACGAAGGACGAGCGGTTGTGAGGCAGCGTTTTGCATGGTGCGCCTTATTAGGCGTCGGCCGGAGTTGTCATTGCTTTGCATATCGCAGCGTATCTTTCTTTTCAAACCCTGTTTTGGTTCATGACCAGGATTGTATTACTCAGAATTTAGATTGAGAAGGATGCTTTCCTCATGCAACGTTCCTTCTGACCTGTCTGTAGCGTGAGATCCTATCTGAGCAATAGCATATCAACATATCAAAACTTGCATGATGACTTTTGTGTACTGTATCACGTTCATTCATTTGTACATGAGTGGCGACGCTCCCAAACACTGCCACCAAAGCAGAGCAGATAGACCAGCCGCAGATTCTATCCCAGCAGTAAATGCCGCATCACCAACCACCAAACCAAAACGAAAGTGGGTATACGATCCAAACAAACACCAAACAGCGCCCTCTCACCATCCCTCGCCCCCACGTCTAGCCAGACCCATGCCTACTACTCGGATCCTGCTGCACAGGCGCCGGCACCGCGCCGTCCCACCCCATCGTCACACTTTCCAGCATGGTGTTCCAACTACCGTCGCTCATGGGCGTCATGCCCGTCCCTGCGCTCAGCGCACCGTACTCCCAGTCCGTGCCCATCAGGAAACCCTGGTTGAACGCCTCGTCTGCGACATTGCCCGTGGTACTGAATACATTGCTGAACATTTCGACGCCGGGTGTGGACGAGGTAGAGAATGCGGGGAAGGCGGTTGAGCCTGCGTTGGGGATGCCAGTGTTGTTGTTGTTGTTGTTGCTGTTGGCGAGATTTGTGAAACCTGGCTTCGGCGACGCGCGGTAGGGGAGGTGATGTTCTGGTTGTTGGCCAGGGGAGTACGACGAGTGGCTCGTTGAGCCGCCGCGCGAGTTGGAACTTATGGTTGCGGGCGAGGGCATGTCGTTTGATCGGTCGCCCCCAGAGAGGTCCATTTCGCTGCCGTCGTTGAAAGTGAAGCCTGCTGGCGTGAAGTCTTGACTTGTGGCTGATCCGAGACCAGATTGCGCAGAGACTTGGGGGAGAAGGTAGGGGTTGTTCTGGTTGTGCATGTCGATGCTATTCACGTTGGCGAGGTGGAACGGCGGACCGGGTGTATTGTTCGAGTATTGCGTGTCTCTCAAGCCGGCCTGCTGAGAGGTGGCATCGTAGGCGGCTGGATTGAGGGTGCCGTTTCCGAAGGTGTTGATGGGCGCGTTGGGATTCTGTGTTTCGCGGATCTCGAAAATGGGACTACAGCCAATAGAGTCAGAACCGGCGGGTAGTTCGGTGGCCTATAGAGGCAGAAGTCAGCGGTGATTACTTACTTGGGCTGGTATGCTGCATGCGCAGACCCGACCGCATTACTCAGGTTTTGCAGCTGCGGAGGTGCGCTTACCTTCGTGCTCGGGGGCGCATAGGGCTTGGTCTGGAGGCCTTGAAGCCCAGCACTTTCCAGGTCGAGATCGAGTTGGACTAAGAAAGATTCGGTCAAGGGGTTCTTGCGCCTTAGGGCTTGCATTGCTTGCAGGAGGAATTGCAGGGACGAGTTCATCTGCTGGTCCTTCGGTCGTGTTTTCAGGTACTGGACAAAGACGCGTGCTGCCACGTAGACGCAGAACGATATGAAAGGGTTCATCTGGTAGCGTTAGATCATGACCGATTGGAGAAAGACACGTCTACTCACAGCGCCCAAATCCATGTGGCTGATCATTCGCATTATGGAGGCAATCTCTGCTGCCGCCGTTACGCATCGAATCTTGCTCTCGTTGCTCACGTTCACTGGTAGTCGATATTTGTCAGCCTTGAAAATTGCCGCTTGATGCAGACAAATGGCCGATGTATGTATGCACATATTCGCGAAAACCACGTTTGGATCTGCGATACCAGAAGGAAGACGCAAATGGTCTGGAAGGCCGAGCGAGGTTTGCAACAGTATCTGCTCAATGCTTCGATGCCGGTTCCAGAAACCTCCATTGATATCCTCGTCACGATCATCGGAACCAGGCCGGTGCAGATGTAGTAGATTACGGCCAAACATCGCAGCCGTGAGGACGATGGCGCCGAATGCTTGCAGTCCAGCTGCGCCGTTTGGAACTAGGACCTGGTCCAGAGATCCTGTCGGCATCGGCTTACTCTTCTCGAATGCGTCTTCGCTTGCAGGCAGGTTTGTTGTGATCTAAATTATCTTAGTATCTTGCCAGCACATAAAGAATCGCGATACTCACATCTCGTTCATCAATGGTCATCGGCCATCCGGTACCAATACTAGCGTATCGGTCAACGCAAAACGCCATCCAGAACGTCCTTCTCCGCTCTTCCCGCTCGGTCCAGTCCTTGGGTGGAGGCAGACACTGCTTGACGTCTAATCCGACACCGTCCAAACGATGTAGTTGCATCATCTGTGCAAGTCGCACACCTCTCCCAGCGGACAGCCATGCTCTTGGGAAGTACATCTGCTTGAATTCGTAGGTGCACAGCAGAACCCACGCTTGACAATGTGCCAGCGTTATCGTCGACTCCCCATGTCCCTTCATCTCATCCATCTGGGCGTATTTCCTCGCTCTTTGATAGAAGTGCTCTTGTAGTCCCTCATATTTGTCCGTGGCCGAAGCAGCCAAAGTCCACATTATGTATCGAAGACATACAGGCGGTCGCATGTGCGGGGCAAGGTTCAACGCGGCAAGGAATCGTGGTCGGTGGATAAGTGGTATTGATGTGTGTACTTTTGTGAAGTATATATGATATCTTGAGAATGTCAGCGTATGTTCTTTCAAAGTTACAGAGCGCCACCTACAACTCATCCATGACATCTTGTGGAGGCAGAGGTTCTTCCAAGCCAAGTCCTATCATTTCCCAAGGATAGTCCGCGTCTCCGCTGTTCGGAGCGGTGCCGCCATTGTGCAGAGTCTCAGCGCCTGGTGTTCTCGAATCTTGTATCCTGTCTTGAGTGTTGAGGTAGTCGCCTGAGTTCGGAAGTGCTTGCTGTAGTGTAGTCGCGACGTAGGCGGAGGTGGAGTCTTGACGTGTTGGTTCCTTCGTTGTCTCTGGCACATCTTGAGTCTTTAGAAGATGCTCTACTTGTTCTGTCTTGGCTGTCAGTGTATGTGCAATGACTCGGTGTGCATGCGCGAACTCACGCAACCGCTGTTCAAGCAACTTCACATAACCCCTTTTCGGTCCGCTCTTCTTGCGCACCTCATCGTAGGCACAGTCGTGCGAGAGTCTCTTGCATGTGCCACAAGTCGGTCGCGTCCCATCACACTTGAGCTTCCTCTTGCGACACAGCACACAGGCTATCCGCTTCACTTTAGCCGCTGCATCATTCTGCGCGTCCTCGTTATTCGCTTCGTTCTGCTGTGATAGGTCATTGAAGTAGCTGTCGTCAGGCGACTCAGACTCCGCTGCAGGCATCTTCGAGATTGTACAGAGGGCCAGAATACAGGAAGAGACGTCGTTGTGAAGTCGACTCTCAGAGGTCCATACGTAAGCAGCGCGAAGATGGAATCCTTCGAAATCGTGTAGGGCTAGCGAGACACAGCCTCGTCTGCTCAAGGGTCTCCAGGAGTATATAAGCCGTCAAGGCCTGTGAGATCATATAAGTCAGGTCGTTGATAACGGTAAAGGCCACTTGTGTAGCTCGAAATCAGGCATCACTTTTCGCGACCAATACGGACGTCGCGGGGCTATGGAGGGGAATAGGGACCGACGTATCGCGCGCAATTCGGTGAACGGTAAGAGGCTTCTAGCTGAAGCTGCGCCCTCTCCGCGGGAGACTACCTGTACAGTGTAAGCCCTACTTGCTAGGCGATGTTGCGTGAAAGCTTATGGTGCCATGCATCTCCCATGCGGCTGGACGAAACCGGAGCTACAGCTCGGAGACAGCGGCGCACTAATCCAACGGTAAGCTCAGCGGTGACCATGCCTTGTTAGCACGAAGACTGTCGTAGTATATCCGATCTCAAACCTTCGATGTCAATACATCGAAATTATCTCTTTGCATTTGTAAAGTTCTGCGGGGTAGAGATCTTTCGCAGGAGTGCAAAGGGCGATCGGTGCACTACATGCAGGTGCCATCGAAATCAGCTTTCGACCATATTTTGCAGTCGCAAGCGCGCAAGTGAGGCTGAAACTATGCAGCAGGGCACATCGATATAGAACACGCATGACTCGACGCGTATATTGTCTTTCGCCAGCTACGAGCGTGAGCGACAGAGGTCGCAGTATACATCTCCTTCAAACTGTGAACTGAGGACTACATCCGGAGCGCTTCTATCACATGCTACAGCACTCTGCCGTAGAGAAAACCAGTAACAAGAGAAGAGTGAAGGTTATGTGTAGTCAGGGGTAGCATACTGCGTGCAAACGACCATGCAATGTTATAGTACATATGTACAGATCTATTGAAAGAACATGAGTCGGTAGACAGCTCCAACACAGCAGTTCGACTCGACCTTTACCTTGGCCTGCGTTTGCCTTGGTTTCGTGGCCGGTCTTGGACGAGGAAGGTATGCTTGTTTCGCTTGTACCTGGTCTTGTAACCTCCCTTGGCCTGTGTTTGCGTTAGCTGGGTGTATACAAAACGTTCGAGTAAACGAGTACGTACAGGAACTCCCCACGGACTGACGGGGTGAACGTTACCCTTGGATTTACCACGGCCACCACCATGAGGATGATCAGCTGTGAGTTGTTAGCGTCGTATATTTGCAAGACGCGTTCGACACTTACCGGCGTTCATGGCAACACCACGAACCTCTGGCCGCTTGCCCAACCACCGATTGCGTCCTGCCTTGCCGAGCGATGTGAAGTGTGCCTGAGGGTTGCTGGCAACGCCAATCGTACAGCACGCATCAGGGCTGACTTTCCGAATCTCACCACTTTGCAGTCGGATTATGACGCTCTTGATCTCACTGCCTTTGACATTCTCAACCTCTTCCTTGTTCACCACGAGGGCGTAGGTGCCCGCGCTTCTGCAAAAGACACCTCCACCCTGCGCCTTGGAGCCGATGTTGAATATCTGTGAGCCGAGCGGGACCATGCGAATTGGAAGGCAGTTGCCCCGTGCTGCGGTTTTGGCAGCCAGCATACCAGGATCGATGCCGCCACCCATGCTGGCAATCAAGTCCTGTGGTATGCCGCTCCGGTAGCTCTCAACTGTGTCTCCTGCCCGCATGCCATCCGCAGCGACAATGTACGACTTCTCACCCGTGGCCACGCGGGTCAGCAGCGCCAGATGGGAGCTGCGGTTCGGGTCGTACTCTATTCTCTCCACTAGGTGCCTGCCAGGCAGGTAGCGCTTGTAATCGATGATCCGTATCCGCCTCTTGTGGCCACCGCCCCTGTGCCTTACAGTCACTCGGCCTGTGTTGTTCCTTCCTCCGAGATGCTGCCCCTTCCGCTCAATAGTGAGCTTGAGAAACGCTCGTCCTTTCCACAGGTGATCGTTCACAGGCCGCTTCAGATGTCGCAGACCTGGCGTGCGGGGCTTGTATGTGCGCAGAGGAATGAACTTTTCTTTGCGGCTGTCACCTTGCAGCACGCTGCCAGCAACGGCCACCGTGGGCTGCATCGCCGGCGGAGGGACGATATCGACGCCCTGGGCGTATGTTCGGGCGGACAGCAGCGCCCTGCCCAGGCGCGAGGGCTGGAATCGACATATCCGTGGTTGCAGCATGGTTGTTCACTCTGTCCGGCGGCCAGACAGGGCGTGGGCTCGTCCAATGGGTCGCGTGCGGATGGCGGTGGTGGAAAGCGATGTCATCAATGTCACGAACATTTCTGCGGCTCGGCTGCAAGTGGCTAGTGCACCGGCTGGGTTGCTGCCGCGACGTGTGTCGCTCCCTCACGAAGCGCTCGCTCTCGCCTTCACCGTCGCTGTTGCACTGTACAATACGAAACTCTTCCGTGCGAATCAGGGACACTGTCTGCCTCCCTTTAACCAGCAGCCTCAGCATCTATTCCGCGGTGGGCGACCAGTATTGCCGGTATTCAGAGGTCAGTCACATCACGTACGCGCTCCAAGAACGGGCCCAAGCTCTACGCAAGCCTCTCGTTCCACCTACGCGAATCTGCGCTAGCCCGCCTGCTTGCTTCTGCCCTCAAAACAACACAAAACATCCACCTTCCACACTCACACACTCACCTTGGTCCAGCACCACCACACGCCCTCTCCGCCGTGACTCCTGTGCCCATTGAAGCTGGACTCGTCCCCGTCCCTTCAGCCACCACAGCCGCCGCTCTCCCAGGGTTCGTCTCGCTCTCTCGCGCACGTCATAACACCATCGCTGCTGCGTCCTCACAGCGTGTCCGGCCTGCCAATTCTCGCGAGCACCACTGGGCCTGCTCACAGCAGACTCTGACACGCTTACCCGGCGTGTTCGGTGCCCCAGCGTTGTCAGCCGGACACCTGCTCGCGCCCAATTGCACTCTGCTAACGCCTACAAACAGTGCATCAAAACACGACCTCGGACCCCCCCCACCCCTAACGCCCTCGATTCACGAACATCACGTAGACTATAGTCTTGACCAGCATAACTAATATTGTTCGCCATGCCTCCTGCCGTACGTGCTTCCCGCCGCACTCACGCTGCTCCCTCCCCTCCCATCTCGAGTCATTTAGCCCAGTCTTGCCTGGGTCTACCACAATCATCTAACACGTCCGTTTAGGCACGATCCCTCCGTCAGCGCGCCGTCACGAACGAGAACGATGAGAACGCCAGCACGACGCGCGTGACGCGTGCAAAGGCCGCGTTGGGCTCCCACGAGTCTGCCGGAGACGTGCCAAAGAAGGCCATCCAGGTGAAGAAGTCGACCGCTACCCTGGCCGCCAACGGTGGTGCCACACGGAAGCGGGCTGCGCTCGGCGACGTGAGCAATGTCACCAAGACTGAGGCTCTTGGTGCTGGTGCCAAGGATGGGAGGAAGCCACTGGCTTCCAAGGGTGGACAGGTCGCGAAGGCATCCCAGCCTACCAAGATCTCAAAGCCGTCGCGAACGAACTCGACACAGTCCATCTTGGGCGCCAAGGACAGGAAAGTCTCGTCGACTTCGGAGCTGAAGCGCCCGCTCAGCGGGTCTGGCATCGCCGGACAACCCGCCAAGAAGAACCGCACCAACACCAGCACGGGCTCCAAGAAGGAGGAGGATGTCAGCGAGGCAGAGAACGTCATGCCGCCGCAGAACCTCTTGATGGAGGAAGGTCCTAGGTCCAAGCCAGCCAAGACGAAGATCGAACCCGTCGAGGTTGAAGAGGCGCCGGCCGTTGAGGACATCCCCCAAGACCTAGACGAGGAGGATACCGATGACCCGCTCATGGTATCAGAGTACGTTGTAGAGATTTTCGAGTACCTGAAGGAGTTAGAGATCGCGACCATGGCCAACCCTGACTACATGGACAACCAGAACGAGCTTGAATGGAAGATGCGCGGCATCCTCGTCGACTGGTTACTCGAGGTCCACACCCGCTTCCGCCTCCTACCAGAGACCCTCTTCCTCGCCGTCAACATCATCGACCGTTTCCTCTCCGCCAAAATTGTCCAGCTAGATCGTCTGCAGCTGGTCGGCGTCACCGCCATGTTCATCGCGTCCAAGTACGAAGAGGTCCTCTCGCCACACGTCCAGAACTTCCGCCACGTTGCCGACGATGGCTTCACTGAAGAGGAGATCCTCAGTGCCGAGCGCTTTGTCCTCGCTGCTCTGAACTATGACCTGAGCTACCCCAACCCCATGAACTTCCTTCGTCGCATCTCCAAGGCCGATAACTACGACATCCAGACCCGCACGCTGGGCAAGTACCTCTTGGAAATCGGATGTCTAGACCACCGCTTCCTCGCACATCCTCCTAGCCAGGTCGCTGCTGCTGCCATGTACCTCGCACGTCTTGTCCTCGAGCGCGGCCCCTGGGACGCTACCCTCACTCACTATGCTGGCTATACTGAGGAGGAGATCCAGCCCGTGCTCCAGCTAATGATCGATTACCTGTCTGGTCCTGTCGCACACGAGGCTTTCTTTAAGAAGTACGCCAGCAAGAAATTCCTCAAAGGTTTGTTCCTCTTCATCCACTATAAGCATGCATCCGCTAACAGAAGACAGCCTCCATCGTTCTCCGCAAGTGGGCGAAAGAGTACGTGTCCGGGTTCGCCAACCTCGAGCAGGAGGAGGCTCAGCCTCGCCTCAAGTAATAAGTATGGCTTCTTGAGTCGGACGATCCACAACGCTGCTGCCGATGCCGGCAGTCATGCTGCCCTCACGCTTCGTGGGCTGCGCACGTCACTACTGCATCTAGCCAGCTGCACATGTCCGTGTTCTAGCTTTACCATTTCCCAATTGGCGTTCATACACGGAATGCATCTAGCCTCTCGGGCTTTTCACGTGTCTTTTTTGGTTTCTTGTTACATCTTGGGTGGAGTCGGAGGCGTCATCTCATTATCAAGGCGCACACGGTGCTTTGTTTTTCATCACTCCTATCTTCATCAGTTGATAGCGACTCTGGATACTCGCTCGTAGCGCTAGCGAAATATACCACGATGGTTCGATACGAGAGGTTATTGCTTGGTGGATGCATGAGAGCTTGTGTGAATGGAACATACACCACAGTCCCAAGTCTGTACAATTAGATTGTTCTACAGGAGATCACGTCGCGATAGCAAAGCCTCTCGAATTAAAAAGTTGAAACGAATGATGTGTGCCTTTCTGACTTCTATGCATAACTGACCGTGGCCGTATCGCGCTGCCATACATCTGGCACACGATGGATGTTGAATTGACCAATTCAACGCGTAAGACTTGGGACACGAACACGTTCCGAAACCCACTCTGTCCGTCATGCCTGCACATCGCGTCATCTGCCATGATCCTGAAGCGTAAACAAGCCACGCTCGCGACTCGCGATGAGCTCCAGCCACGTCGCGTCCGCAACCTCGGCTCAACATTGAACAGCTTGTCACGCTAGCCACATTCATCATTGCGCCATTCACTTCCACCATCCACGTCCAAAGCCTACCTACCCACCATCTAAGCCCCAAACCTCGACTATGTCATCACCGTAATGATGACCGATCCCTACCCAGCGGATCCCTGTCCGTTTTGCAACATCGCGGCCGCGTACCCGTTCCCTGAGTCTCCGCTGTGGGAGGGCAAGAAGGCGGAGCTGGGGCGATGTGTGCCGCGTGAGGAAGAGCTGGATGTGGAGAGGACGACGCCGAGTAGTTTTGTGGTGTTGAGAAGTCGGGATGTTGTTGCCTTTTTGGATATTCTGCCAATGGTAGGAGGTATGTATAATCTGCATTGGGATTTAGGGGTTGAGAGGTTCTGTCGAGCATTGATCTCATGCTTATGTCCTTCAAGATTGATGGTTAAGTGAGGAGAGGGGACTATGATACTTTGTTCAGAATCTGGGGCTAATTGACGAATTCAGGGCATCTTCTCGTTACCACAAGGCAACACAGTGTCAAAGTAGCGGATATGGGTCCAGTTGAAAGCAGAGAGATTGGTATGTTGAACTCTGGTCCTGACTCGGCTACAGATACTGACAAGATCAAGGGTTCTGGCTACCTCTCCTCGCTCGAACAGTAGCGAAGGTCACAAACGTGACCGACTATAACATTGTCCAGAACAACGGCGCTAGAGCAGCTCAAGTGGTTCCACATGTACATTTTCACATCATTCCTCGACCTGAGACCATGCCGGAGATCAAGAGCAAGAGCTGGACGATGTTTGGACGAGGTCAGAGGGATGATTTGGACGACGCGGAGGGCGCGATGATAGCTGGACAAATGCGTGAGGTTCTGAGGGAGGAGATTGAGAAGATGGGAGCAGGACCGAGGTTATGAGGTTGTGAGTTTGAGATCATCGGCTGTGTACAGTATTGTGTTCTTTTAAGTTGTACAAATGCTCAACACGATGGAGACCTGAATGGTTGTCATTTTCGATCCGCAGTAAACCCAGCCACTGCTGACAGCAAACACGACTAGAGAGCCTTCTGCTTGAAAAGCACGTTTGCGAATTGACCATCTTCAAAGACGCGGTACGTCTCCATATGCACGTGTCGATCGTGCGGCTGCACGCAGGGACTTCCTGCGTTGCACCACGTCAAATTATGGATGCAGCGACTGTCGAGAAAGTGGGCAAATCAGCGACTTCCCATGTTCAAGTGCTTGAGCCTTTGTCTGCTTTCACTCGAAAATTCAAAATTCTTGCTGCGATCGTGAAGTTGATGGTGGAGATCTGGGGTTTGCAGGGATGACGTCTGTCGCGTTGCGTTGCTAGGCCGACAACTCGTTCGCCATGTTCGAGCCTCAACAGCACACCGCCAAAGCGCAGGGACACGTCGTACAATTCTTCACCATTCGTTCAGTTCTTTTCTTTACACGTTCGCATACTTCAATATAATTTCAATTCCTCGTTTTCTCGCGGTTGCCCTTGCTGTGCAAACTGCAGTAAACACCCACATTCCGGATGCACAAGTCGGCCATAGAAAGGGAAGGTGCATCGTCACCAGGCCCTACACACTTCTCACCCCAGCAGATGAGTATGCACGGCTATCGACTGCATTCTCAGCCGTCGGACTGACAATCAGCAGAAAGCTACCTCCAAGACCTCCGCACCAACCGACCAGCACGCCCCACGGGAGCTCGACCAGCACCAGCACATTTCAACACCTGGTCCAGTAGATCCGGGCCTAGACCATCAGACTCGCCTGCCATATCTCCCCTACAACGTACCTTCACAGACCCCGTAGCCGACGTCGATGCCCGCCCCTCCACCTCCCACGAGCCACAGTCTCACACGCGGCGAACTTCGAACATGAGCATAGACGCGGTTGTGAAAGGGCCAGGGAGAGCATTGGTGCAGCCCCCGCGCGGTCGAGACATGTCTACGTCGTCTGCCTCGCGGTCTCGAACACCAAGCGTGCAGTATCGCGAAAGCGAGCAACGTCAGACTGAGCAAGAGGAAGCCCGTGCCGTAAGAATAGCTATGGAGGAACTGGATGTGGATCACGAGCAGAAACTCTTTGAGGCGGCTCGTGACGAAGCTGCCGGGCTGGTCTACAAGCACCGCAATCCAGATGCACCTGGAGCAGGGCCCAATGCACCGTATGCATACCCAGGTCTCACGAAAAAGAACAGCGCACCGAGGAGTCGCAGCGTAGAGCCGAAGGACCAGGACCTTCAAAGGGCCAACTCGAAGCTGAGAAAGAGACACTCCATGGGCAGTTCAGCATCGGGCAGCAGGAGCAGCAGCCTGCAGAGTAATGGCGGCGGTAGTGGCTCGGAGCCATCGATACAGGGTCAGACAGGCCTGAAGGAGTCGGCCACCGCGGAGGCTTCCGATATTGCCGGCAAGTCGAAAGAGTCGTGGACGCTCAAAAAGGCCATCTCAGATCTTCCAGACTTTGGGCAAAGACGGAAGAGCAGCGGATCTCGGCGAAAGGCCAGTGGCAGCCTTTTCACCAATCCCAATGACCAGATCTACGAAGAGCCGGAGGAAGAGACCCCTGCTGCTCCTGCACCGACGCCTGCCCTAACCGAGCCTCAACAGCCTGCAAAATTGCCTCTGGGCATGCGCCGCAACCCCTTCATGCGCTTCCAGTCGATCAAAGGCAACCCAATGATAAGGTCCAACACCGATCCCATTCTGGGCAACAAAAGATTCGATCGCTACGAGATTCAAAAGAACCCTCCAACACAATCCCGTAATGCCGCATACACACTCAATGCTCCTGTATCGAAGCCGATTGAGGAGGTGAAGGCAAATGTCGAGAACGAGCCTGAAGTGAAGATGAAGGATGGCAGGGAAGTTCGAAGCGACGACCTACGTGCCGCTACTGGCTTCCGTCTAAGAGATCGTAGTCCGAAGCTGCCCACGCCAACCATGGTCTCTGACAGTCCTGGTCGCCCTATCGTGTCCTTCCAGAAAGGGTACAATGAGATTGAGCTAAAGGAGGACGTCTACGGCGTCTCAGATACTCCAATACGCCCATTGAGCAATACTGCTTCCGGTCCACGTCCCTTGTCTAATGCTGTGACTGCGCCTCAGATTCACACTCTTGCCACAAGCTCCGAGCAGCTGAAGACGAGTGCGACGGCTCCGCCAGTACCAGAGATCAGCATTTCACCAAGCCCCCTGTCGTTCTCCTCGAGGCTTAATCGATCAGGAAAGCCCGCAGTCAACGTCTACGAGGACGCGCCAGCGAGAGCACTCCCCACTCCCATGTCAAGGAAGAGCACCGATGTCGCGCCGCCCATACCAGCCATCAATGTTTACCAAGCGGCGCCAGCAAGGTCGCAGCAAGCTCCCACGCCTCCCATCCCAACAATCTCCGTTTCGGAGACCCCTTCGACGTCGATCAGCCGTCCTGGCAGTAGCCGAGCCCCAAGCTCTAAATCTCCGTCGATAGCAGTCACGCCTCCTATTCCGACTTTCTCGTTCAGCGAGTCTCCTGCACCAAGTAGAAGTCGCGATGTCAAGCCGCCTTCGGTCTCCGTCGCTCCTAGTATTCCCACCATCGCTATTGATGAATCGCCTGCACCAAGTCGAGGAGCGACTCCCAAAGCGCCCTCTATCTCGGTCACACCTTCTGTCCCCTCCATCAGTGTCAACGGTAATACTGGCTCGGTTCGTCCACTACCAAACCCAGCGCACCACGCTTCAAAGCCATTCGGTCGCGGTACTCCTACGAACTCTCGAACGCATTGGACACCTACGAGCACAGCGCGCACTGGCGCACTCTGTACGCACTGTGCTCTGCCCATTGCGGGTCGTATTGTCTCTGCAGCTGGTCAACGCTTTCATCCCGAGTGCTTCACATGCTTCCAGTGCGGCGAGCATCTAGAGTGTGTGGCGTTCTATCCCGAGCCGGAGAACAAACTCGCTGAGCGCGTTTCTCGCATACAAGCACGTCAACGCGGCGAAGACATTGCCTTTCTGCCGACGCATTCTACTCCAAACGACATGGCTCGCCTGGAGCACGAAGATGGCACTGATGAGTCTCAGCGGTTCTTCTGTCACCTTGACTTCCATGAGATGTTTTCTCCACGCTGCAAGTCATGCAAAACACCCATTGAGGGCGAGGTCATCGTAGCTTGCGGCGCCGAGTGGCATGCCGGACACTTCTTCTGCGCTCAGTGTGGTGACCCGTTCGATTCCACGACTCCTTTCGTGGAGAAGGATGGGTACGCGTGGTGCGTGAATTGCCATACGCATCGATACAGCACCAAGTGTAAGAAATGTCGGAAGCCGGTCACGGACACGGTCGTCAAGGCGCTTGGAGCGGAGTGGCACATGGGGTGCTTCTGCTGCATGGTACGTCTACTTGTCGCCACTTGATCAAGTGTGGTGCTAACAAAGAACAGGAATGCTCGGGGCCTTTCCAAGATGGGCGATACTTCCTTCGTGGGGATTCTCAAGACCCTGTCTGTGTCAAGTGTGAGGAGAGGAGGCTCAAGGCTTGATCATCACTCAGGCTGGCCTGAGATGATGAAAGTGTGGAATGATGAAAGAGTGATCTAGGTAGATGTTGCGGGTTCTGTGTTCCTGATGTCTGCATACAATAGAAACGAAAGCATACTCGGGTAGTCTGGAGTTTGTGTTCGATCAGCATTCCTTAGTGTAGGGCATGGTGGGCGTTGGGCAGGCGCGACGGTAGCATACAATGGATGTTGTCCATCAGAAACGTTTCAGTACCATAATTAATAGACTCGAACCTTAACAAATGGAATATTAATACAGTGAGTATCTTACCTTTTGCAGATTCCGAAGCCGTTCAGAGCATGACGAGATTGACCAATAGGGTACCGCCCTACTACGACGCGGTAGCCATGCCAACGCACGACGACGGCTCGGCGCAGAAGCACCGCTTCAGCCCAGTGGGCCTGGCCTTCGAGTGATTGACGTCTTCCATACTGTCTCAAGCTATCCATAACCCAGCAACTGTTCATTTGTGATCTTTCAAAAGCACCCAATTGATCACCGCCCCACCCCATACTGACGTCGTTGTTTACAGACCTCGACATCGTTTCGGGAGAAACCTCAATACTACACCGTCACCCAGCATTCCTCAGCGAGCGCAAGGGCGCACATTCCCACATACCCAATTGCACGAATATTGTTAGCCACTCACCCACCATGCGCCGTCCACTCCTCCTCCTCGCGCCCCTCACCGTCCTCGCAGCCCCCGACTTCCTCGCACCCTTCGAAGTCGCAGTCCCCCAGCTCGACTCCAACACGACACTTCCTGACGACACTCTCCTCGCCGGAAGCGATCTCGAACTCGTCAAGCGCCAGAACAACAACGCATGCGCCACATCCTACTATGCCTGCGCCGCCCTCAACGCCCCCGGCCTCTGCTGCCCACGCACAGCCCTCTGCACAGCAGACATCCGCGGCGCCGTAGCATGTTGTCCACAGGGCGCACAATGTACAGGCGCGCTCGGCCAGCCCGCAACAGCAACAGGGACACCTACATTCGTCCTCGCGACCACAACAACGGGCGGTAACCCCTTCGTCCAGCAGACCAACGGCCCGGGCCCGCGCTCCACCGTACCTAATGCCTTCTTCCCCTTCTTCTACATCCCCACTACCTACGCCAACGCAGCGGCGTGTTCGACGGCGTACTCCACGTGCCAGAGCGACGCGGCGAGCTGTACGACTGCCCTCGCGAACGGCGCGCAGGGCGTCACGGTGTCGGCGCCGAATGGCGGGGCGACAATTACGGCGGTGCCATCTGTTGGCCTGCAGAGCGCGCAGCAGATTTGCGCGAGTCTGAGCCAGCAGGCGTGTTCGGGTCTGCAGGTCGAGGCGTGTGCGGCGTTTGGGGGCAATGCGGCGGGTGCGGCGCCTACGAGGGGCTGTGGTGGTGTATTGATGGGGGCGGGTGTTGCAGTTGGTTTGGCTGGCCAGTTGTTAAGGTGAGGATGGTCGAGGTTTAGGGCAGTTTTCTTTTTCGTGTGGATAATATGACTGGGTTGGGAGGGCGTGTTTGGATACATTTGAGTATGGATGGTGGGCTTCGGCTCTGTATCCGTTCGAAAGGCTTGTGGGGGCGCATTCTCCGGTGTCATGCTCGGCTTTGAAAGAAATGAGTCTTGCGGGCGATGAGTACGATCTGAACATATTCCAAAATTCATTCGACCACTTCCATGTCTCACACGCTCCTAGGGACTGGCTTCCTCGACGGACATAAATCCATACCCTCATCGGTTCACATCATCATCGATTTGATACCAACGCATGCATGTTGAGACTTGGATTAAAATCAAAACTGGGGTTGTACATGTGCTATGTAGGTGGGTATGTGATTACCAATCTTCCGCCGCAAGTGCGAACATGTCCAGGGCAAGAAAGCCAAGAGATGCTGCAGTAAGTAAATGTCCAAGAGTATGCCTGGGGGTGTGTGCTAAATGTCGCCAATATCAGATATCTTCCCAAAAACTCCAGTGTTAACCTCCTTTGAGGCTATACAGCCGCCCCTTACTCGTCTTCCTCCTCGCTCTCGACCTCAGGCTCATCAACAGCCCAGAGGATAAAAGGACCATTATAGTCCGCAGAGAAGTTGACAGTGTCGGAGGCATACCACCACCGGCCTAGGATAATGCGTCCACCGGGCAGCACGACACCCTCGTAGGCCCAGAGGTTATCCTCGTCGTCGGAGTCGAAGTCGTCCATGAAGTGTTTCATGAACGTGATGCGCTGCCAACCAGGTATACCGGACTGTGCCGGCAAGGCGTTGAGCCAGCCAATGGCGTTGAAGTCGTCTTCGAGGTCGATACCAGATCCCGTGAACTGGATGTCCTTCTGCGCAGGATCAGGCCGGCTGTGGGTGGGAATAGGAGCATTGCTTCGGCGAGAGTTGAGTCGTGATTCGAACTTTGCGGGCCAGTCAGGTTGGGCGCCCTGATCAAAGTCGAGCTGGAGAGACTGCGGATTGTCAGCAAACGGAAGGCTGTATGTATTCAAAGCAGCTTGGCGATTTGTCTGGAGAGCTCATAAGCACTTTGACAGTATTCAGGACTAGCGATTGCTGAAGTCGGTAGGCACGAAGCACTCGAAATGCTTACCTGGATCTTGCCCTCGTCTACATTCTTGTCACAGAAGTAGGCGTTTTCGAACTGGTCGGGCCGAAGCTTGCGTAGCTTCTGGATCTCCGCGAGGTCGAGGAAAGCGTATGTACCCTTCCAGTGGCTGCTGAGGGGATACGAACCTGTCTGATCAAGCGGCCCCTGCCAGGCCGAAGGCTTCTCGCCAGTAGTGAGCAACTCCATGGCAGGATACAGCGTCGCGACGTCCTCGTTCATCATGTGGTTGCGGAAGAACTGCATGCAGTGTAGCATCCAATTCATGTTGACGTCGGTGAGCCTAGGGCCAGAGTACAAGGGGGCGGCGTTCGTAGCCTTGTAGACCATGCGCTGCGACTCTTCTATGCCGAAGATATCGTAAGAGCCGTCAAGGTCGAAGAGGAAGTGTGCAGAGATGAGCTTGACTGCCGCGAGGAGTTGGTCGACCTCGTCCGGTTCGCCGCGAGAGGGAGACGGTGCGCGGCGATTGTTAAGCAGGAGCTTGGAGTTGAAAACGAACTGCGCCAGCATATCTTGGTTCTTACAGCGAGGTCGGCCCTGGTCGTCGAAGGCCGGTGGGCCCTTGAAGGACTCTACTTCTTGTCAGTAATGAAAAATGCTGCAATGGTTCCATGCTACTTACCAACAATGAGCTGACGCAGTACTCGAGCCACATCCTTCTCCTTTGTCTTGTGGCCGCGGAAGAAGTCGTAGCCAGTGCCACGACGAATGTGTTTACACCGATGCTGGTAGAGGTCCTTGAGCTGCTGGTTTGTACAGGTGATGTCGGTTCGAAGCGCAAACCTCGTGCGGAATGTAGCTCGCCAGAAGGAACCACGATCACCATTGACTGCATCCCGTGTCTTCACGCAAATAGACTGATAGGTGGCGATGTCCTTATTGGTGTCGAGGAAGCGGGCGATAGCTTGATTAAGCTCAATAGGCAGAAGGTTGAAGGCCGTTGAGTCTGAAGGGTCTTGAGGAGCCATGCGGAGGGCCATTGAATAGTGAAGAGGAGGGAGAAGAGAGTGGAGAAGATCCAACAGAGTCCAGATACTCTGAATCTATACAGGCACCGTGATTGGCGATTGTGCTTCCAAGAAACTGGTTGAGAGAGTGTCGCGTGAGTGCAATCGTAGCAGCAGGCGCAGAGGGGTGATATACTGGAAGGTAAGACGCTAGTACAGTGAGGCTGCCGCACGGGCAGTTCAGTCAGTGGTGAGGGCGGGAGTGCGGGAGTCCTATTGTCTGCTGCAGTACAACGTCATCGTGAAGGTTTCCTGTCGATGCTGATGCTCATCTGTTGCAAACGCTGATGCAACGCTGGGTCCTCTGCGGAAAGCCCAATGGCGTTGATGCATGCGGCAGCTTGATTCGGAAAGCACATCTGTGCTGGTATATTTGTAGAGACCGCCGCAAAACTCTGATCTGAATGGCAAGTCGTGTTCGACGCCAGGCACCTTTAAAAGCTGGCAAACGGCCGAGTGCTGGATTTTTCAAAAGGATTAGCATGTGAGGATATGTGAAGTCCAGGATCGTGCTCATGCCAAGCAAGGGAGGTTGAATCCTGTAGTAGCAGGAACTACCACGACACAAGAGGATAGCGCCATTCTGCTCTTGCTCGGCCTAAGAGTACAACAGCACAGCCGTGCAAGTTCAAGCTCTGGTACCGGCTGCGTTGACTGTACAAAAGAAATAAAGCATGCTGAGTGCGGCGTGTTTGCAATGACGTTATTAGGAGCATTAACATTTTGTGATGGACAGCAGAACAGATGAGATTCTACCTACAATACCATGCATGCTACCAGTTGCTTCGACAGCTATTGATGCAGACAGTATGACTGGTCATTCTCATCCCTAACTTCAGATCATAGCAGCGCCTGCAATTGCTGCAGCGCCAGCGACCCAAGAACTAAGCTTGCTGATCTGCTCCTTGACAGCACTGCCAGTACTAGCACTTGGAGACGGTGCAGTTCCGCTTGGAGTTCCATTGCCTCCAGTAGTAGACGGCGCTCGGCTGACATTGTTGACGCCGCTGCCGTCGGTCCTTGTGATGACATAAATCTCGCCAGTGCTGTCAGAGCTCATGTACAGCCTGCCTTGCGCATCCCACGCAAGTCCGACAGGGCGAAAGCAGTTTCGGGGACATGCAGAGAGATCTCGATTGGACACAATGTCGACGGCCGCAGTAGTGCTGTTAGCCGCAGCTCTGGGCGAGCCCGCTCCGTCAAATTCGACTATGCTGAGTTTGTAACCAATGGGGTTTTCACGGTTCCTATGGAAAATCAGCAGATGCGTAAAACAGCGTCAAGATGCATCGTGCAGTGTTGCCGCTGTTTTTTGCAGTTACAACAGTATGTTGCAAAAGCGGTCTGCAACGTGCAATGTGTGCGGCACTTGTCACTCGGAAGAGTGCTTACCAGGAGCCATGCATAGTTACCCAAGCAATCGTACCGTTGGGATTGAATTTGATGTCAAGTGGAGCCATGTGAGCATCAAAAGTGATCCCTGAATGCACATTAGTGTGTCTCCGCTAGTGCGCATAGGCAAACAACATACTGGGAGCAATGCGATCATTTCGGCAAAAGGTGTCATTGACGGTCGCATTCTGATCACCTATGGCGAAGTTGGAGCCAGTTTGCAGGCCATTGTTGTCAGGTATCTCGGACGCATTCCAAGCAGTGAAGCATGAAGGGTAGCCGTAGTTGCCTCCAGTAACGTTGCTTTGGGTGCCGTTCAGATATCCGTGGAAGTTGAGCTCTTCGCCAGGGTTGTTCTGGTTGATTTTTTGACCGCTTCGTTGGATGTTGTCAACGCTGTTTTCGACACTGTACATGGCGCCTGAGATGGGATCTTCGGCGACTCCAACAGAATTACGGAGGCCCCTGAACAAGAAGAACCGAAGTCAGTGCAAGCCTTGTCCTATCTCGAGACGCAACTTACCAGCCCAGTAACAGCCCATCCCGTGGCTGCTGGTAGGCGGAATTGGTAACGTTGCTTATGTTGAAAGCCTTGATCGTGGACACGCCGGTTGTAATGTCGGTTGTTTGGGGGTCTGCCGTAAGTGGTATATTAGTAGAATGATTATGTGCATCTGTCAAGAGAAGCTACATTGTTGACAGTCAAAAGACAAAATCTGCTGCCGGATTGCCATGTCCATCATTCGAAAGAATGTTGCGACTTACCAATGTTACCAACGCTGCCGCGACTGACCACCAGCATCGATGGGACCTTCGCCGAGAGTAGAAGCGTTCGAGTGGTGTGACCCTCATCGTCTCCCATACCCTCGATCAAGTTGGTGGAGTCGCCTGTAACGCGGCCCTCCTGAGCATTGTAACTCCAGGAGTAGACATTCCTGTGGGTTGAGCCATAGAGTGTGCGGCCGTCCGCAGAGATGGCAATCCCGTGGTTGAGCTTTCTATGGTCAGCTTTGTCCGAGACTTCTTCGATCTGAGCTAATACGGTAACATCTGCGGCACTCTCGGAAAGATGATAATGGAACTAGAAATGATGCGATGACCTCTACATCAAACGTGTTGGGCGTAGAAAGAAGGTCTGTAAGGAGAGCCTCACCTCATCATTGTCGATAACCACTTGAGTTGCTCCATTTTGCCTTACACATGCTCCATCGCCTGTCAAGGGCACCCTGCTGATTCCATGTCCCTGCTCCACAACCAAAAGCCCACCTGCCGAATCGAATTGGATGCCTCGCGGCTTACGCAGATTGTTCGCGACGACATGGACACGGAATCCTGGCGCCACAGACGGCGCTCCGTGAGCAGGAGTAATACTGCTGGGGCAAGCTGCCGTGGTCGAGCTCGATTGAGCTCTAGCGGTCAGCGCGACGGAGGCAATACCAAATAAGTGTTTCAGCGCCATGTTGAACGATTTGCGGCTGCCCGTGGCGTTAAGTTGGTGTGAGCGGGGAAATGCGGGTTGGTGTCTGGTACCGCGGTGCAGGTGGTGGTCGATTGGATCGGGAGGCGGGTCCTGCCCGAGGGAAGGATCAATATTGCGTAGTTACTTCCGGATTTGTTTACGGCAGGAAGAGACAGCTTTCATAGGAGCCCTTGTGGCGACTCTTTTGTTTTGAAACAACGATCAGGTGGACTCCAAGATAGTAGCACATGGCACGATCTTGGCTACATTCCTGAATGCGCACCATGTTGCTTGGCTTCAAACCTCGAGACGTCATTCCTGGGCACTTCACTCTTTGAGATGCGGGGAGACGAATGTAGGTTGAAGGCCGACAACGCGGCTACTGGATGAAGATCTGCCCGCTCGCCTGGACTGCGGGTGATGGACGTGGTATGATGGGCCGAGGGCGAATAGAGTTCGGAAGCAATTGGACCTTGTTACACTTAGGGAAGGAGCGATGAGCTCTTTCGGACTTTGTTGTTTCTTTGCTTCTTCAGATCTTGGTAAGCAACCAAAGGAGCCATGACTTGCAATGGTCCGACACTTTATATGCACCTGTGCCGCCATGAAGGTAGCTTCGGCTTGATACCTGCGCGTTGCGAGGCTGTACGCTCGTAGCGCCAAGTACGCTGCAAGGCTGCAAGCCTCGGATGCACGGATGATGCATGCCAGGAGGACGCGCTGAAAATTCTCTTAGTTCGAATAACACGCCGCTTCGGTAGTCTCACCGCAAACCCCATGAGATGAGGGTATTCGGATATTTTCATGTTGACAGGCTAGTGAGCCATCGGCGGCCTATATTGTGTTTTTGGCTCGCATTAGCGGATAGTGATTCAGCTGTCGATGGGCAGCAGTTTGTTTAGCTTATCTGTAACGTCTTTTAATCGTCCGTGGAGAATTGCGCCCCCGTGTCAGCGCGCCAGCTTCAGCATGTGCTCTAGACATTTGTAGACTATTGACCTTCACGTTGAAACGTCACGCCGTACCGAAATACATCGTTTAAGATATGTTTAAAGTTTGTATTCGTGTCTCGAAAAACAGGTGCTGGCCGTCAATTAATGAATACTGGTGTTCAAGCGCACTCCATCATTATTCAAACGAAGATTAGAATCAAATGACGACGACAAGACTTGAAAAACCTCTTCGCTTTTGTACATGACCTGTGGTGCTGATACCAGGGCTCGCGTGCTGCGCGGCGATAAAAAGAAGAGCGCGGTGATATTATATGCCTGCAAAACGCCACTTTCGATGAGAACAAACAAAAGAACAGCCTGTGACATTCCTCCTCCTATTTCACCACGTGTATCCTGGCCGGGAGATGCTGCAACTTATGCAAGGGGAAAGGAGCTAAGGGGAATATCTCAAAATGCAACGCCTTGTCGTGGCCTGGAAGCTAGTACTGGTGGTGTTGTTAAAAGGTACAAAGTGGTGGTGAAGCTTAAGAAGCTTCCACCGGTCGCTAAAACGCTTCGATCCAGAAGAAAAGATCCAGAAAAATCTTGTGACTCTGCCCAAACTTTTTCAGTTAACCATGACCTTGATGGAGGTCGATCGTCTATATGCTGTCGGGCATGCTGCGTGGGTTTCCAGTACCGTCCCGACATTCCATTACGTCGTCTTCGCTTACATTACATAACCGTCATTCGTTCCATCTGTGTAGCCAGGTCGGCATCTTGCCGGAAGATTTTGCTGAATGGAGGCTCTTCGTGCCGCGGACTTGTCTCCGGGCTGGAGTACAAGCCCTCTGCATCCCTGATCGCGTCTTTTACTTTGCGTGTCAACGTGTTGACGTACGGTACGATGCGTCGAAGTGTTGCTGTATCAAAGGGCACCTTCTTGGAGGAAGGCGTGGGAGGCGCATCGGCAACTGGCTCAAAAGTGCTCCGCCTGTTCTGCAACGCTTCGATAACAGATCGTGCCTTGGCTTCGGAATCCTTGCGGGGGCGTGTTATCAATGGTTTTGATCCCAGAGCATTACCGGGCGCCTCGCCTTTGGATTTGGGTGGGATGGGAGAGGATTGAGGACCGAAGATTGCGTAATTTGGCGGGAGAATGGTTTTCCTCCGAGGTTGCTGTGATTGAGTATGACTTCTGCTGACTTCCTCACCTGGTGACGCCGACTTGCGCCTGCCTCTGCCAGCGCTGGGACTAGCACCAGGACCGGACATGTCCTCGAAAGCGTCCTCATCGAATCCGGGCGATGAGGGGGGGGACAAGCCTGGCACGCCTTCATGGTCGGCTTCCTGATCAGCCAGGTCAATCATGGCATCCACCTCTTCCCACATGCCAGAGTGTGGGCCGTCCACGATGCCAAGGGTAACGGCTCGTATTCTGTGGTCCTTGAGCTCCTCGATGAGTAAGCCCCATTCGCGTAAGAGGCCAATGTTCGCGAGAACGTTGTTTTGCTGCTCCTGGATGCTTTTTGGTACGACCATGACGGTACCGCTGTCCACTCGCGGTGCGCTGCCCGCATCCTCTGCAGCCGGCTCCTCGTTCAGCTCGGAGAAGTCAAAATCGTCGTTCCAGTCTTCCGTCACACCTTTGCTCCCTACGCCCCAGGTGCCGAATTTGTTGGTGACTACCGTGTTACGCTTGCCTGTTGCATCGGCCACAACAGGGACACTTTGGCTGCGGGCGTGCAACCCACTGGGCACTCGCCGTCCGACAGAGCGGCTGCCTCGCCGATCAGCGTCCTTCTTCCCGTGGACGGTCCGGGGGCGTGGCGGCGAGTGGCTGCCCGCGCTCTTGTCAGCGGGCTGCTGCTCGGACCAGTCGAAGATGCTGCTACGGGCGTCGCGATCGCCGTGATCTGCGGTGAGATGTTGTGGCGTCATGGGCTTGGGACTGGATCCGGACGCGAGCAGACGGGGGTTGGAGCGCCGCAGTGACACGGGCGTGGCTACGTGGCTGGCTATCGGCAGATCAACCCAAGAATCCTCGACTTCTGCGTCCTCTCGTGACCACCTACTGCTATCGTCGTCTTCCTCGGCTGCACGCGAGTCCCATTCCAGAGTGCCAAGCGAGAGCGGCTTTGGCATGCTCGGAGGGGAGGACGGGACGAGGTTGGGGAACAGCGGTGCGCTGGTCGTGCGCGTGAAGCTGGGCGAGTCCTGCAGCGAGCGCGGCGGTCGCACCGTCCGCACCGGCGTCGAGATGCTTTCTTCCTCCTCGGCGATGCTGTGCTGGACGGCCGCGGCATGGGGCATGGGCTCACCAAATGCGCCGGGGGGCAGCAGGTCGCGCAGGGCCGTGATCTTGGTCCGGGAGGGGGGGGAATTGTCGAATATGGTCTCGATGCAGGGCCCCCGCGGCCCGCCAGTCGTGCTGGTGGCGTTTGTGTGCAGAGAATCAAAAAGAGTCTCGCTGTGGAAATCGTCGTCGCGAACCTCATTATCGGACTCGACCAATGTGGAGGCTTGTTCAGACGCGGCCGAATGACGCGAGGGACGGAGCAGCCCCGGTTGTTGGGCTAAGGCTAAATTTGGAGGCATTGACGCTAGGCGGCGCTCAGGCGCGGGTAGCGGCGACAGCAGAGAGCCTCCAAGCGCACGCGTGGCATCATTCTCATTCTCATGCTCACCGCGGCGGAGGGCAAGCGTGGGGTCAGTAACATGGCGGCGTGTGTCCATGCTGTTGCGCCGCCTGTCTGCTGGCGGGACGAGAGGTGCGGAGCTTGCGCGCTGGCTGGCCCTGCGAGAGAGCCGCCGGAAGGCCGATATGGTTGAGTGGCTGCTGGATATCTTCAACGGGTGCATGTGTTGAGCTGCCTCGTTCTCGGCTGTGATGCTTAGTGGGGTCCCAGGCCTGCTCACGAAAAACACGCTTTCACCGTCGTCCTCACTTGCAGACTCCATCTCTTCTGCGCCTGCGCCTGCGCCTGCACCTGCCGACACTGATCGCGCAAGTACCAGCGTCGGCCTGTATTTGCCGTCTGGCAGTATTCGTCTGAAGCCCGCCGCCTTCGAAAGTGGGCGTTCCTTTGCGATTCTGGCAGTGAAAAAGTGCGTATATTCAGGCTCACTCTCGGGGTGCAAAGGCTGCAGCGGCCGGGGGACAGTCACGTCTTCAGCCGTCACCGCAAGCAGCGGGCTTTGCAGTGTCGCTGACCGCTGGTGACTGGTGGCCGGGCGACGGAACGACGGACGCAGAGTCCCTGAGCCCTGTGCAGGCGTCTCATCGTGGCGACGCACTGAAGAGGAGCGCTTGACCAGCTTGTTTGGCGGCAGCGGCGAGGGTGACCGCTTCTCGCCAACTATGGGTGCCGTGGAGCCGTCGTGCGAAAACGCCATTGATCCATTCGAGCACGATACCGAGGGTGACAGCGGCGCAGGACTGTGATTCCTGCTGGACGGCTGTGAATTCGAAATGCTCGAGAGGCGCTTCATCCACGTGGGCCTTCGTGACGGAACATGCGAGCTGAAATCCAACTCCGAGACATCCAGCCCGTGGTCATCGTTCGTATCGCCGCTGGTCATCCTTCTCACCATGCGCCGTGACGAGCGTCCATCTTGACTAAGTCGAGACGAGTAGGGCATGCGTGAAGTCGATGCTACTGGTATAGGTGCACTAAAGGCAGGTGCGTTCGTCGTCGTCGTCGCTGCAGAGGTCTGGACGATCGTAGGCATGGCTCCGAAGCCTGGCTCGCGTGCGGGCGTGGCTTTTCTCTTGTTCGACTGCGAGGAGTCGAAGGGGGTCTCGCGTCCAAATGACAGACCGACCGCAGATGCACCAACGAGCGTGGCAGTTGCACAAAGCTGTGTGACGAGGATGCGTCAGTCATGGCAGTACGACATACATGCGAGAGAGTCGAGGTGAGACAGGCAAGTCACCACCGCTCTCGGAAGCAGAGCCACGGCTGTGAGGCATATCAAAACAAAGCAAGGGCAGCCGCTGAGCGCAGTCGAAGCCACCGGAGGAGAGGAGACGGATGATACTAACACTGGGACAGCTTTTCATTCTCGTTAGAAACCAGGCCGCCGGGGAGAGCTCGCTCGTCGAAACGCTCGTGACGACGCGTTGAGCATCATGCCCCGTCAAGGTCCACGATTTGGTACTGCACGACGGAGGGATGGGTGGAATGGAGGGGGCTCAGTCAGACTCAAGCATCGCTGAGCAGAGAGAGAGGCGGCTAGGGCAGCCGTAGCAGGCTGATGCAGAGAGGTGGATCTTCACTGAAGAAGGACTGAAGAATTCCGCCTTTTGTTGCTTCTGGGATCTAGGATCTTAGGATCTACTATGCAGCTCGCTTGGGTTTAGTGAGATGTCGAATGAATTGGGCTGATAGCGCCATGTCGAAACATAACACGGGGGTCAACACAGACCGCATGCCTCACTCAGCTTCGTCATAGCTTTTTCGCTGCCTGGAGATCAATTGATCAGCGCACTACATGCTCATGGCTTTTGTGTCGGGAAGAACAGTGACTGTACGAGCTGCAGCTTTTGGTACCACACGTTGGCGAGACTGTGTTGGAGATAGCGCCGAGTAACCATCACCAGCCATCAGGGAGAGGGCCAGAGGCTCTCCGTCCGTGAACCCCTCGCTGCCAACGCTACCCAAAATAGTGCACCATGATAGCATCCCGGGTTGTGGTACCAGAGCGGTGATTCGCGGGCGCCCATCTGAACTCCTCGCTTGTTCCCTGCAAGTAAGTGGAGATGTGCTGATCGCGGCGTGCAGTGCGTGAAGAGCAACCGGTTTCTGTAACTTAGCTCACCGGCTCGTAGAAATGTGCCTTAGTTTGATGCAGCCACGGAGCCTTTAGCCAGTTCTCCGGAACGAGAGAATAACAATAACAAACAGTCCTTCGGGACATGTAGAAGTATGAATTGGGGGCCAAAGAAAGGCCATGCTCACCGCCACACGAGACCTGGTCGTTTTGCAGCGTCGGCATGTAGTGTCGCCATAGCACGCACAAAACAACTGCTCGTTTTCAAATCCTTGACAACGCACGTCAGCCCCAGACGATGATGAGCTGGAAAGCACGGGAACAAGGGTGGTGGCACTCGCGGCGTGGTGCACGGAAGTTCGGAAACAAAGCAACAGCTTATCGACCACGATTTGACATTTCAAAGACCTATGGTAGAGCAGCTCGAGGGTTACAGAATATAGCAAGAGGTAAAGGTTTCGTTGGTGTTTCTTGTGCAGAACGCAGGCTTCATCGTCAGACCTGAATCGAGCGCCTATCGAAGGCAGACAGCGCCCTCTTGCTTCTTCATGAAGTCCCGTGCGCCACAGAGATAGGCCAGAATCATGTGCCAATAATGCCTAGGTAGTCGACCTCCTCGCGTGCACGCGGCGTGAAGGTAAGAATGTGGGCATCTGTGCATGTCGACATCCTACAAGAGTAGGTGCCGTCGCCAAGGCCATCATGGAGCCCGCGTTAAGCTCTATACGTGATCTGGTTGGTAGGTAGACTACTGTGTATTGTGCCGTGGTCGCCTTTCACAGAACAGCTCCTAGTGGACGATAAGACTTCACTGGCCAAAGGGACATTAAAGTAGTACTCGATCAATCAAGTGCAACGGAGACACAGGAGCGGCAAATGATGCAAGTAGCCGGGAAATCCTGGGAGCACATCGCAGCGTTGTGCATGTCAGCCTCTAGTTATCTCAGATTCTACATGCGAGACCTGTGCCATGTGCGTTGATAGTCGTGTTTTGATAGGCACCGGGCGATCACTCCTCATTGGCTCCCGCGCTCCTTCCAGAATCCGCCACTCAACTCCACAATTATCCAATTCTCTGAAACGCAACCTGCTACCGCATATGCCAGTCGTGAGCAGAAACGCCCAATTACCGCCACATCGACGACTGCCTTCGCGGGACGGCCTCATTACACGTGTCACTGCGCGCTCATTGACTTGTCGACCTCGCTGACGCCACCGTTGAGATCCAATACCGACCCTGCGTTGGATCAGGCATCACGGTCGCGATTCTCGCCCATCATGGAGACCGAAATCAGAGCTCAGATTCCAAACATTGACCCAGTGCTCTCGGAATATTCGATTGGGTATCTCACTCATGCAGCGAGTTCATTTTCGTCCGACTCGGATCCCAATGCCCCCTCCCCACTGGAGGAAGCTGCTGCCGCCGTGAGCGCACTGTTGCTGTCGGCTTCCGGCGATCTCTCGAGCCAGAATGAAATCAGCATCCAAAACCTCGTGGATAAATTCGTATCTCGTCTCAATGACGTAAACGGGACCGATGGCGAGCGTCGCCAAATGGCTCCGTCCGCCAAAAGGCTTGACCAAGCTATCCATGTGGGTTCGTCGAGGAACATCTCCACTACTCTTGGTCTTGCAGGCGGTGCAGTGGATCTTGAATCTGCCAACTCCCGCAAGGTTGAGTCTAGGGTAGACAAAAAGAAGCTCGAGAAAGCCGAGCGGAAACTGCGCGCCAAACAGGACCGCAAAGAGTTCAAAAATGTTGAGTATGAGGCATCGAGACTACTCAATGAGCCAGACGAGCTACAGAGCTATGAAGAGTTCTACATGCAGGTCAATCCTCTGCAGTTAGGCAGCGACTCTTCATCGAAGAGCAAAGACATCAAGATTGATAGCTTTGACGTCTCCATGCCCGGTCTGCGTATACTCACAGACAGCTCCCTTACGCTGGCATATGGCCGAAGATATGGTTTGGTTGGTCAGAATGGCATCGGTAAATCCACTTTGCTTCGAGCTCTTGCTCGCCGTGAGGTCAATATCCCCACACACATCTCCATTCTCCATGTGGAGCAAGAGGTGAGTCTACTTTGGTTGCGTGATGATACTCTCTAACAAAACATAGATCACAGGTGATGACACTCCAGCTCTCCAAGCCGTCCTCGATGCCGATGTATGGCGTAAGCATCTTCTCAAGGAGCAAGAGGTAAGCCGCCAGAGTTTGACGTTGCCACTTCGTCTGATCCTGTCTAGAAAATCACAAAAGAGCTGGCCGAAATCGAGGTAGAACGTGCTACGATGGCAGATACGTCAGCCGATGCCGCGAGACTAGATACGCAGAGAGAAGGACTCGATACCACATTGAGCGATGTGCATTCCAAGCTCGCTGAGATGGAGTCTGACAAGGCAGAGTCTCGAGCAGCAAGTATATTGGCTGGTCTAGGCTTCTCCACTGAACGACAACAATTCGCGACCAAGACCTTCTCCGGTGGGTGGAGGATGAGGTTAGCTCTCGCACGAGCATTGTTCTGCGAACCAGACCTGTTACTTCTGGACGAGCCCTCCAACATGTTGGACGTTCCATCTATCACCTTCTTGGCGAACTATCTGCAAGGTTACCCGAGCACAGTCCTGGTCGTGTCCCACGACAGGGCTTTCTTGAACGAAGTCGCCACTGATATCATTCATCAGCATTCGGAGCGGCTCGATTACTACAAAGGTGGAAATTTCGACTCGTTCTACGCAACCAAAGAGGAGCGCCGGAAGACCGCAGCGCGCGAATACGAAAAGCAAATGGGAGAACGTGCCCATCTCCAAGCCTTCATCGACAAGTTCCGGTACAATGCTGCAAAGTCTTCTGAGGCTCAGTCAAGGATCAAGAAACTGGAGCGTATGCCAGTGCTTACTGCTCCTGAGGCTGAGTACACTGTACACTTCAAGTTCCCCGAGGTAGAGAAGATGTCACCACCCATCATCCAGATGAGCGGTGTCACTTTTGGTTATACCAAAGACAACATACTGCTCAACAACATTGACCTGGATGTCCAATTGGATTCGCGCATTGGTATTGTTGGTCCAAATGGTGCTGGCAAGACGACGGCTCTAAAATTATTGATTGGCGCGCTGCAGCCCTCGACTGGTCTTATTTCGCAAAACCCTCGACTGCGGGTGGGCTTCTTCGCACAGCACCATGTTGATGCTCTCGACTTGAACGATAGCGCGGTTGGATTCATGTCCAAGCAATACCACGGCAGAGCGGATGAAGAATACCGCCGACATCTAGGTGCCTTTGGTATCACCGGCATGACTGGCCTCCAAAAGATGGAACTCCTCTCAGGAGGTCAAAAGTCCCGCGTCGCCTTTGCCTGTCTAGCGCTACAGAATCCACACATTCTCGTCCTGGACGAACCTTCCAACCACTTGGACATCGAAGCGATGGACGCGCTGTCTGACGCCCTGAACAAGTTCCAGGGCGGCGTTCTGATGGTTAGTCACGACGTGACAATGTTGCAGAACGTTTGTACGAGCCTGTGGGTGTGCGACAACGGTATGTGGAGTCTTGCTATCTAGATTTTGCTTGAGTAGACGCTAACGTGAGCTCGCTTTAGGTACCATAGAGCACTTTGACGGCACGGTAAAGGACTACAAGAGGAGGATAACGGCACAGGCGAATGAGGCGGGCGTCGTACAGAAGCACTAGCGTCGATTTGCACATCTTGATGATCTTGCGACCATTACACTTGCAATTGCGGCGTTCTGGCTCAACAAGACGACGGTGTGCTCGTGTCTTTAGCCACCGACGTGGGTGTTTAGTGCATTCGGTCAGCACAATTGAGAAAAATTCGTCCAGAGAGATGCGCTTGATTGCTCATGGTGGTGAAATGTGTGATGTGTGATGTCGTTCCGTGCTCTAGGAGACGTGCTGTGCGCGTGTTGTTCACGTCATCACACTGTCGTGAAGCTCGAAGAGGTCAAACATGAAGAATTGCCATTGGCCCTGATAGCCACGAGCTCAACTGTATCACGATCGCTCCTTCCGCTTCTGGCACACCCACCATTGCACCTTGGAAGTTGCCTGTTGTCGTTGACGAGCGCCTTCCTTTCCACCCCTTTGGGTCTAGTCTAGTCGTGGTCAATACAACTGCCACGGAGCTGTACCTCGAGCCCACACCACGCGCGCACAAATACACGCAACACAACGCCGCAAGCAAACAATACAATACATTCCCTCTCAAATCCCATCCTATCCAATGCGCTCGGCTGCTCCGTGAGGTACAAGCACACGCGAACAATTTACCGCGGCTACTAGCGCTGTTCGAGGCGGCTCGCGAGCTGATTGCAACAACACCGGCACCTTGTCGCGCTCGCATCCAAGCACAGACGGTCCATCCGTAGTCACTCCTTTGCCTTTGCCTCAGATCTCCGGCGCCCGTCCACCGTCCACCGTCGCAGCCCTGAGTTCCGCCAGCGAGTCTCCGCACCCGCCGCCCTTCTCCTCCCTCTACTTCCCGTCGCGAGACGCTACCGGTCAGCAGCGCAACAAGCCGTGCGACGCCCAAGAGGACGACTCCCCGCCTGCGTTTGCTGCTGCCGCGCCGCCCTTCACCGAGTCCTCGTCCTCGGCAGCTGCAACCGCCGTCGCTGAGACCAAGGCCGCGCTCCCGCGTGACACCAAGCACGGCTCGCCCAGAAAAGACGTCGACGACGGAGAACCACCGCCGCCCTACAGCGAAGGCTCCAGCCCACTCGACTCGTTCACCTACGTCATGGCGTCTGCCGGAGGCCCCGCGAGCATCATCACCCAGGTCTCGCAATCGAGTGCCGGGCCACCGATAAACACGCTCGGCGGTGGATCGGACGAGAACATCACGCTGGAATTGAGGTAGGATACCGCACCCTTGAGAGTCTGTGTGGACCAGTGCTAACAGCCGTGGCAGAGGGACGCGCTTCACGCTCTCTAGAGACGAGCTCCTAACGCTCCCAGAGTTTGTTCTCCTATCGCTGTTTCCCAATGGCCTTCTCCCAGATGGCCACATGAACTCCTACCACGATGGAGACGTATACCCTGTCGACGTTGGTAACCCCAATTCCTCTTCCCCCTCCCCTCCCCCAGCATCAGCGCCTGCCACTGGAAGCACGGTTAAGATCATCTCTCATCTCTCCAATCCTGCAATATATTTATCTGACGCGATGTACGCTTCACAGTATGACCCAAACTCTCTCCAATACATGCTGGAGTTCTTCCGCACTGTAGCCCAGACCATTCCTGCGTCGCCTCCTTCGCCCACTGCCGCCGCCGACCATCCTGCCGAAGCTGTCCCCATTGAGCCAATGCACGGGTCGGCCAGGGATATGCTACAAGACCGAGCTGGAATCATAGTGCTGCGCGAAGATCTTGACTTCTACGCTATCCCGCCCCGCCGCGACATCACCCAGCCCGAGATGATCGAGGTCAAGCGTGCAGCAGGAGAGGCACTGCTAGGACAAGATGGAATCTTCTCTGGCCTTCGCAAGAGCGAGGAGCCTGGAACGACCGAGCAACATCTTATCGAGATGTTGACTGCAGGGTACGCATATACTACTACCTCTTGCGATCCATGCTGACATGTTCGAGCAGCGGCTTCAACCACAACGATCAATGGGGCCACCGTGCGGGCGAGCCAAATAAGGCCGTCATCTGCAGTATCGCGCTCGCACGGTTGAGAACCGACATCAAGGGCAACGATCTGGTAAACAGCAATGCAGTCGGCATGGCGCAGAAGCTGCTCCTCTTCTGGAGGAAGCCTGCTCGCCGCTGTTGGTGGGAGGGTGTTGAGCTCGACAACGTCAAGGGTGTCGAGGGCAAGCTGAAGGTGTGGATAAGGAGGGTGTGGACGCTAGAGATGGTATGATTTCTTCTCAGTCTTTGCAAAGAGCTCGTGCTAACCTACACTATAGAGCGTCATCGGCCTGCGTTGAGCGTTTTTGCGCTGCTCCATCCATTCGCTTACCACTGTTTCGTTACTCGTCCGAATATGCTACAGTGGCTCATGTGAAGGGCAGCATATTTCACCGATGGCATCTGTCCTTTTACACCGTCTTTTTGATACCTCGCTACATTGCTAGCAATGTACATGTCAGTTATCCATAGCATGCGTTGGCATAAAGTTTCTTTCCTTTCCATATTGTTTTGCAGATAGTCATTGGGCGGGTACCTTTCACGGGCGAAGAAACAAAACGTACATACACTTGTCTAGCAGGAAACGGCACTAGGGTCCGTAGTAAATTGTAATATCTTTCCTCTCGTTCGCTGTGTTGGCTTCTGTCCCTTCCCTTGCATAATCCTGTTATCGTCTTCCCCAGACCATTCAACGGTACCGACCATCCGCACTGTTCACCTGTCTCAGTCCGTGTGGCGTTATATTCCTGCTGTCGTGACTGTTGAGGTCAAGCCGCGTTCCAGGTTTCTGGGTTCACGACAGGTTTGTGGCTGGGGCACTTTGAAACGTTGAACCGTGGGGCGCTGTATGCAGGCACCTGCATTTGGATCGATCGTGGTACGGCATGGCGCAAACGTGGGTCCAATATAGATCTGCGGACATTGTGAGACACGAGACAGACTGGGGAAAGTGAGGAGAAATGGGTGCGAGGTTGTCTCGTCATAGGGGTGTTCCAAATACGATGTGCTAGGGATCGTAGAGCACATCGAAGCTGTATCCGCTCTGAGTTTGTGTGTGGTTGTCGGGCTTGATATGTTTCTTTCTTCCACCAAAAAGCAGACCTGGCATCGTCACTTACGGGCTTCCAGTCATCTCGCCGACGAACGGACCTACAGTAACACAATCTAGATCGTCATCGGGCAGCCCCGCGTCTCCTGACTTCATCCCCATGGCAACGGCTTCAGTTAGAGACAGGCAAGGCACTGTCGCGCAACGTCGCCACGAAGCCGAGATGACAGAAAGCGTGGGGCTCTGCGTCTCGAGTACAGGTAGGTCTGACAGACGGGTCGGTGCTTGTACACACATCGAACGCGAAGTTTTGGTAGGGGCTTGCAGCGGAAGTAACTAGTTGCCAGCGCAGAGCTATATTGAAGTCATGTAAGGAACCGGAAGAACAAGCTGGGGTGAGGGGTTGGTATGCACGGCGGGTGACCTGCTTGCATGTGTCAATGTCAGAATACGTTGAGACCAGCATCTTCTTGCATACGCATGAAGTGAGCGCTGTGCAAGCGGAAGTGTTTTAGGTTCCGCAGATTTAACGGTGATGTGATGTACTCCACGACGTGGTTGAGGGGTAGCGAGGATGTGAGCCCGAAAGCCCACGATAACGTTTGATTGCTCCGACCCCTTTTGGGGTCGATTTGGTATCGTTTTCCGCTTTGCTCTACAGAATCGTAGGCATGTCTTCAAAAGTCTTTCTTACACACAAGGGTATCATCTATTGCTTGGCCATGGTTGAAAGGCCAAGGATGATATGCAGACCAACGCCATTTGAACCTCCAAACCCCGCAGAGTCCCAGACTCGATGCTATGCCGTTGAAGACAAGAACTTTTCAGTAGGGGGTATCATCCCAGTTCGTAACGTCGTGTTGAAACTTCCCACGCGCGCCTATGCAGAAATTAAGAAATCTAGTAACGGTACATGTCGCTCTTGAAAGGACCCTCAACAGGCAGACCAAGGTACTCAGCCTGAACGTCGCTGAGCTTCGAGAGCTTGGCGTTGACGTGGTCGAGATGGAGAAGGGCAACCTGCTCGTCAAGGATCTTGGGCAGGACGTAGACACCGACGTCGAGCTTGCCAGTCTTGCCAAACTCAATGTACTTGTTGCCGAAAGCCTCGTCAGAGGCCTTGTACAGCATGATCTGGGCAAGAACCTGGTTGGTGAAGGAGCAGGACATGACGAATGACGAGTGACCAGTGGCACATCCCAGGTTGACGAGACGGCCCTCGGCAAGAAGGATGATGTGGCGGCCGCTGGGCATAAGGTAGCGGTCGACCTGGGGCTTGATGTTGGAGACGGACTTGGCGTTCTTCTTGAGCCACGCAACGTCGATTTCGATGTCGAAGTGACCGATGTTGCAGACAACGGCGTCGTTGGGCATAGCCTCGAAGTGGACACCAGTCAGAATGTCACGGCAGCCGGTGGTGGTGACGAAGATCTGACCCTGAGAAGCAGCGTCCTCCATGGTGATAACCTGGTAGCCGGAAACGGCGGCCTGGAGAGCGTTGATGGGGTCAATCTCAGTGACGAGAACGCGAGCACCCATGCTGTGGAGAGCCTGGGCACAGCCCTTTCCGACATCACCGAAGCCAGCGACGACGGCGACCTTGCCAGCAATCATGACATCGGTGGCACGCTTGATACCGTCGATGAGCGACTCACGGCAGCCGTAGAGATTGTCGAACTTGGATTTTGTGACAGAGTCGTTGACGTTGATGGCGGGGACGAGCAGACCCTTGCCCTTCAGCATGCGGTAGAGGTGGTGGACACCGGTGGTGGTCTCCTCGGACACGCCGTAGCAATCCTTGAGCATCTCTGGGTACTTCTTGTGGACGAGGGCAGTCAGGTCGCCGCCATCGTCGAGGATGAGGTTCAGGCTCTTGCCGTCGTTGAAGGCGGTGAGCTGCTGCTCGAGGCACCACTCGTACTCTTCCTCGGTCTCGCCCTTCCACGCGAAGACGGGCACGCCGGCGGCAGCAATGGCGGCAGCGGCGTGGTCCTGGGTGGAGAAGATGTTGCACGATGTCCAGGTGACCTCAGCACCAAGGGATGTGAGCGTCTCGATGAGGACGGCGGTCTGGATGGCTGTGCGGTGTCAGCGGTGTACTTCTATGGGCTACCACCCTAATTGAATCGACGTACTCATGTGCAGGCAGCCAGCAATGCGGGCGCCCTTGAGCGGCTGGTCCTGGGCGTACTTCTCGCGAGTGGCCATTAGACCGGGCATCTCGTTCTCGGCGAGCTCGAGCTCACGGCGACCAAAGGCCGCGAGACTGATGTCGGCGACCTTGAATTTGCTTGCTGGGGCAGACATGATGGAAGTGTATAGGGGAAAGTGAGGGATTGAGGGATGTGTCGGTAGGGGGGAGGGGAGGAGAGGGTGAGACGGAGACGGAGACTCTCGCGGGCGTGTTGAGCTTTTCAGTGCTTCGTCCAGCCCCACCAACATCAATATTGCCCCGCGATTGGTCCCTATGCTACCGCATTCACCGCTAACCACTAACCAAAAGTCACCTCTACTTACATCTGCCGTGATCCCCCTACACAAGTCCGTTCGTCGAACCTGATTGGCTGCAGTACAAGGAAACTGCACTTGCTGGACATACGAATGCAATGGCGCCGCAACATGCCATTTAGCAACGTTCTGAAATCTACCTACAGAAGCACACTCTGCTCGTTGTCCATATTGCAAACAAACATTGGAGCGAGCAAGCATGGCCGAACCGGCTTTGGTCAGTCCGTGGATACGTCCCAACGGTATCGGAATCGACCTCACACTTGGAAGGCGTGACTCATGTAGGATGCGGCATCAATTACGTGTAGTGTAAGTCTACCAACGTTTGTCAAGTCGTTGAGTGTGTTTGTCTGCCCTTCTTCGGCATCATTTGGTGGTATGCAGCCTAATCATTCGGGACACGATGATATCCATTGTTGGATAGCCCGAAGTTAAGGAGTGTCATCCATGCTTGGTTTGAAGATACGTTATGAAGTGAACAGCAATGCTTGACATGTCGAAGACTGCAGACTTAGCTTGCATTTATGATGTGTAAATGGCCCGAGGAACCTGACAGAGAACGCATACAGCAAATATCGATACCACGGAATTGGTCGGAGACATCCGGAAGAATCACCTGCGTATTCCAATAAGAAGAGTAGAGAGCTGCTGGTTGTCTACCAGGGCATTCGTTTTCAGTGATCCACCAACATTGGCGTTCACTGTGTCGTGAATGGTGACACAATAGATACGGGCACCTTCGCATGGCATACACAATATTTGCATGGCGTGGTTGTCAGACTAAAGTCTGCATCCATTGATCAAACAGTATGCACATCAAGTCAGCGTTCACGGGCTTTATCAGCGATGAAATCGCTTCTCGCCTCGCATCTTTCTTGTTGACTGATGAAGGGTGCGGCTGAGATTGTGCCTTCGCTGATTAACTCGGCGCATACCCCGCCAGTTGACACCAGTCCTAATAATGACAGCCGACATCGCTAGCAAGCTAGCAAGGCGACGTGAGCTTGTTCCAGAATGGTAAATGCTGTCAGCACCCAAACCCAGTATCAGGAGGAACTGTTTGAGTTGCGGAAGAGCGAAATAGCGTGATCACAGAGCTTGCATAGAGGGAATCACGCAGGTGATTCATGCTAATAATAGCCGCGCATTATTTAGAAGACATCGACAGAATGTCGACAAGGCTGATGGTCAAAAGCGCCCCCACCTGAAGCGGAAAGAGCCATCAGGCATCCAGCACCAAACTTTCGAGTGCGGCATCGTGCCACTATTGCCCCTCCTTGAAAACACCACAATGCATGTGCACGCCGAAGACTGCCAAAGACGAACGCCAGATGGCGAGCACTGCACACCGCTATCTTCTGCAGAGCAGCGTCTTTGTCAACGACGACGACGTGGACATGTGCGCCGCCACAGGATTTGTCTTGCATATGGACACATGCTAGTTCACTCTTCAGCCCCGGCGGGAGCTGCCTGATTGACTAGCCTCTCGTGGGTGCATTATGGCCCCCAAAGAGGGCGCCAGCTGTAAATCTTTCAAATTGGCTGGCCGTCGCAATTTCGAGCTGATTCTTCCTGTCTTCTTTTATTGCGTGCTCCTCTGTGCGTCTTGTCAGACTGCTCGTGCCGACCCTGTGTGAATCGTTATCACCCCGCCTTCGTCTCGCACTTCGCTTCTGAGACCGGCTCACCTGATTTTGAGCACTGCATCCTTGTGACCACAGTTTTTAAGAAGCTTTATTAAAAGCGAGCGAGCCTCTCCAGTCCTTTCACAAGCTCAAATCCGTACCTCATTTTTTCACTTTCACCATGGGTTCCCCAGACGAGTGGGACTACGACGATGAGTGGTACAGCAAGAAGTCCACCTCTGGCGTACGCCATGTTCACCGCACCGAAGCACCACGACCCTCGCGCTCAAGTCGCTACGACGACGACATTCGCCCCGACTATGGTCGCCGAACGAGTGAGTTTTTGGCCCCAGAGGTCCACTATACTACCAATCTCCACCGAACTCGCTCACAAGGTCACGCGCCAGCTCCCAACGTGACCATCTACAATACGTCACGCATGGACAACGAGAGCAGTCCCAACGTGCGTACCGAGCAGAAGGACTCCGGCTTCGATCGTGGTCGTCAGGATCGCCGGATTCCTGGCGAGTGGGCTCTTGAAGATCAGATTGCTGAACTTCGAATGGATGTCAAGAGAGGCGCACGCTCTCGCTCCAGGCACGAACACCATCATGATCATTCACCCCAACGCTACGAAGAGAAGATCCAGTTGACCATCGCCCAACAGCGACTCAAGGAAGCTGAAGATAAGATTGAACAGGAACGGCGCCAGGACGAACTGGAGCGGCGCGAGGATCTGCTCAGGCGCAAGCTCGAGATCAAGTACATCAAGGACAGGGCTGAGCGTGAGGCCGAAGAAGACCGTATAAGGCTCTCGGAGGAACGCCTTAAGCGCGAATGGGAGCTGAAGCGGGAGCGAGAAGAGCGAGACCGTGAGCAGCGGGTGCGCGAAGAAAAGGATCGAGAGAAGCGTATCATCGCAGAGAACCGCGCGAACATGACAAGGGAGCAGAGGCAGAAGGAGGAAGAGCGTGAGAGACTCATTGCCGAGATGGAGAGAGAGACGAGACAGCAAGAAGATGAGCGCAAGCGCCTCCTTGCTGACCAGAGGGCCAAAATGGCAAAGGAGAAGAAGGAGAAAGAAGAAGAGCGTGAATTGATGTTGGCCGAGATGGAAAAAGAGAGACGAGAGCATGAAGCTCACCGGAAGCGCATCATCGATGAGCAAACGGCGAAGATGGAGAAAGAAGCCCGTGAGAAGGCCGACAAGGCAAGGGCTCTGGAGGATGAACACAAGAGAATCATCATCGAGAATGCGGCGAAAGTCGCGAAACAAGAACGTGAGGCCAAAGAGGCTCAACAGCGAGCTGTCGATGATTTCAACAAGAAGAAGGCAAAGGAGGAGCAAGAGGCGAAAGAGCAGTACGAGCGAATCATCTTGGAACACGAGCACAAGAAAATTGTAGACAAAGCAAAGGCCGAGAAGGCACGCGAAGAGCTGATCATGCAGCTCAAGATTGAAGAAGAAAAGAAGAAGGAGAAAGACAAGCGGGAGTACGAAGCTTTCCTGCAGAAGCAGAAGGCGAAGGAAGATGAGGAGAAGGCCAAGAAGAAGGCCCAAGAAGAGGAACTCGAGAGAGCCATGCGCGACCGTCTATCCCACTTTGGCTTCCAAGATAACCAGATCCAGGCCTTGGTTCACCCTGAGAAGGCGAAGGAGTTGCAGCAAGGCATGATGCCTGGCAACCCTCTGCGCATCGCACCTCAGCCCACATATGCGAAGATCCACAGGAATCATCTAGATATCGAGACGCTTCATTACTACGATATTCCGTATGAGTACGATGTGGTAAGTTCTGACAAAGTTCCAGGTCACAACAGATTACTGAGTATTCAATAGGACCCAAGCTTCATCATCGTCCTGCGAGAGATGAATCAACGCGAGACTGAAGTCCTCTTCGAGCACACCCGACGGCTCCGATCCACCCACGGCGATCGTTTGTTCATCGAATCTGAAGGTCGCGACCGTCGCGGCAAGAAGGAATACGCGTTCGTGCGCAAGCCGTCAAGGTCGAGGTCACGCAGTGATGCGGGCCGTGGAGACCGGAAGAAGACTGTCACTCTGGGAGATATGCTTTTCAGATAGAGGACCTTGCATCATGGGCTTGGTACAATTCTCGGATACTATGCGATGCGCGGATATCAAGAGCGATGTATTTGGGGTTTGTTCTGTGTTTCTCCTGCAATGTAGGCTTGCCATATCTCAGCTCCATCTGGATTTACCTTCCTACTTTGTTTGGCTGCTGGAGCCTTTCGAAGTAATTTGTTTAGATAGTATAGTCAAACACGTACAACAAACGCAATCGCCCTTCAGCCTTCAGTGCGTGCAACTGTTGATGGCAATGCTGGACACTGCGTCTCAACAGCAGCACAGGTCTTTACCGGTCAAACCTCAGCACTGCCGCTGACGGCAGACGTGAGAAAATGTGGGGAGGTGTCTTCAGCGCAACTGGGGTAGTAAGCATCGAGGCGCGATATCCCTTGGTATGGCATGCTGCAAGATGTTGCTGCGAGAGTCCACGGGTGATGGCTCACGTGCATCGCCACCAGCTTGTGATTACGAACATCCCAGTCAAAGTCGGCCCGCAAACAAGCCTCGGCTTTTGAGGTCACCACTGGCGGGATGTCATAGTCCGCCGCAGCCATAGACTACTTGCCGCAACCTTCTGTCTCCATTCTTAGCATGCGGTGATACCCATTTTGTTTAACTGCAGCCATGGCAGACGCGCTTTGCGGGCCCTCGAACGCCCTCCAAAACTTCCAGAAGCACACGACCGTTGACCGGACGTTGCAGCAGGACCGCCTGGTCGGCCGCCATTCTCCGTCGCAGGTATGTTCTTGCACCTGAAGCTTGATACCAGCTGGCTGACTTGAGACGCAGGGCTTTAGATCGTCTTCTGGCTTCAACGCTGGCGCACTAGATTCCGAGTTTGATGCCTTCCAAGCAGGCCGGCCCAGCGCATTGCCACAGGACTTCCACCACCCCCGACCGCAGTTCGCACATCCTCCCCCTCAATTCTCCCAAGCCCCGCAAGCGCCCGGTTGGGCCTCTGACTTCCAGCGCCTGAACATTTCGAACTCGCCCGTACAAAGACAGCAGCCGCAGGCGGCGAACGCGGCGTCATCATGGCACCAGGACTTTATGACGCAGCAAGCGCCAGTCGCTCAAGCGCCGGCCCTTCAGCAGCAGAACCCATATGGTGGTATGTCGGGATATAGCATGGCTGCATTTGGTGGGCAAAGCTTCATGCAGACTCCGGCCTTCCAGCATGCGCCTGCCTCGCAAATGGCACAGGGGCTGCAGAACACACAAGAAGCAGTTCCGGCATTTGACGAGGCTGCCTTCGAACAAGCGTTTCTGCAGGCCGAGCAGGAAGCACAGCAGGACGTGCTCGACGTGCCAGCCGCGCAGAGTCACTACGATCGATCTGGTGAGATGGATCCTCTTCTTGTGCGCATACGGGAGACACGGCCAGGTGTGTAGTATTGCTCATGCACACTACGGTTGCTAATGCTTCTCATAGCGGTGTACTCAGCCATCCAAGTATGGAGCGAAACCGGCCTCGGGCGCACCGAAGAAGCTGTCACGTATCTCGATAACATGGCCCAGCTGGAACAGAGCGGCAGGCTGGTCGAGGACGCCAACGAGGCGAAATGGGTCGTGGACTCCTTACAGCGCATAGTCAACCGTGACGCCCCACAGGAAGTCAAGTCCCGCGCCGAAAGTCTGATTACGGCCATCAACGAGCGACTGATGTCGCAATACCCGCTCGGTGTTAATGTTCCCATGAGCGAGGAGAACATATGGCAAGAGCTCGAGGCGGCAGGTTACATGCGGGCTCCCGTGCACGAGCGTATGGAGCAGCGGCTAGAGGAGCAGAAACAGGAGGAACAACCTTCCATCAATAACGGCGACGAGATGGCGGCGACAGCAGGGCGCTTACTCGAACGAGTCGCCGACAACACAAGCGAGAAGTTTCAGAACTCACAGTTCCTCGGACTCATGCGCCGGTTGCGAGACCGCGAAGTACGCGTCGAAGAGGACAAGATCGTCGAAATCAGCGAGCAATCCAGCACACCATTGCAGCGAGGACCAGCGCATATGAGCCGACAGGACCCAACCCAGCAAATGTCCGGCACGCAACACCAGACCCTAGGAACAAATCCCTCCCAAATACCCCCCATCGACTCTACCATTCTCAACCATGCAGCTCTTGACTTCGACACCCCAATCCACCTGCAAGACACGGAACAAGAACAGTACGCTATCACTCACGTCTCTGGCGAGCCCATCGTAAAAACTGATGAGATTTCAGAGCAATTTAGAAGCTATAACCCGCGTGGAGCGTACCATCGATGAACACGGCACGGCCGTAGAGCAAGAAAGCCGCATCCCGAGACATGAGCAGGACGAAGATCGCTGGAGGTATGGCTACGTTACTCCGGGTCGGGATCCGGTCACAGAGGCACGGGGCATGGGATTGTGAGAAGATGAGGGAATAGGGGGTGGAGAACATTGTGGCAGGCGATATACCATTGCATTCAGGCATTTTGAGCACTACAATAGAGGCATGATTGCCCACCAGGATATAAACAACTACGACTCAAACATGATGGCATCTTATGGCGGGAAGAAAATTTTGTGCATTGAACATGTTTCCCATGAACCTTCTCAAAATCCACCACCGCAAGATAGCTAAGAACAAGAAAGTAAAAAAAGCCGCCAATATGATCATCGAACTGAAAACTCTTCCACCTATGCACATCAGATCCAAAGCAACCACGCCACGCAATGTTCGTCCCGAGACAAAAAAAAAACATGCCCAATCTGGCCGTCCGTCGCATGTATAGTACATTATTACGCGTCAAGGGGGTATGTAGAGGGCGACAATCAAAAAGCAAGTATGTAAGATGCTCGCAATGCAGGTGCCCAAGGCGTCGCAGATCGTCAAAATAACCATAAAGGGACATGTCGAAGAAAGAAAGCGGAAAAATGTATCGGGGTTATGAGGCGTACGTCGCTCGTTTTCTAGTTGCGCCGAAATGTAGGAGCAAGTGTCGGGGGGAAAGGTAGGTACAGTGAAGGTTGAAAGCTGGCGATGAGAAGTCTAGAAGCAGTTGAGACCGCCCTTCTTCTTGCTCTTCTTGTTGGCGTCGTTGAGAGCCTGCATGCGGGCTTCGAGGTGTGCGCGTTCCGCTTCGACACGCAGACGGGCGTTGCGTTCTTCTTCGACGGCCTGGAGCGAGTGGCGCGCTGCGCTGCGCTCCTTGCGCATCATGGTGAGCTCCTCTTCAAAGCTGGAACACTTCTTCTTGTACTGGTCCAGGTCCGTCTTGGTCTTTGTGTTGGAAGCTTCGAGGTCGGTCAACGCGTCTTCAAGAGTAGCTGTAAGCTGCTTCTCGGCAAACAGGTGCTTCTCGATAGTGCGAATGCGAGCCTCTTGATCTTCGACCAGTTGGGCATGAGCAATGTCTTTGCTTTGATGACGCGAGGCTGGAGGTGAGGGACCATTCGCGATTGGGCTGCCAGGAGGTAGAGGCGGAAGAGGAATGGCAGGCGGTGGAGAGGGCAGAGATGTATGCACCGTGCTCTTGCGCGCGTTGGAGTTGTTGGAATTCGACCGGTGAAGGTCTTCGCGGGGATCCATAGATGCACGAGCAGAGTTACGCTTCGCGTCCACCAGTTGTGACTGTCTTTGTTAGAGCTGTTCTGACTACCAATGCTGGGTGAGCTTACCTCTAGAAGAGCAATCTTGATGCGAGACTCCTCTACTTCTTTCTCCAGTGACTCTTTATGAACGATGGCGTCCTGCAGCTCCCTGCTCCTCTCGGTTTGTAGAGCGGATAGTCGATTGTTCGCTGCCTCGTGCTGGTCCCAGTTCGAGTTGAGCTGATCCTCAAGTTCTTCGACGAGACGAGTGCTCTTGCGCTCTTTCTCGCTCACATCTTCAAGCTCCTTCAACGTCTCTGTATTGATCAACTCGAACTCCTTGATATTGGCCTTGAGGGTGCCAATAGTGGCAGTAGCGTTGGTAAGTTCTTGTTGTGCGGTCTGAAGCTCGCTGATGGCTTCGTCCATCTTGCTCTCTATGGATTTTCGCTCTTCAATCAATGACTCCACATGAGACTGTACCTTGGTAATGTCTGTCTCTTGACCAAGAGCAGTAGAGATGTTCTTCAACAGCGTATCCATCTCGCCTTTAGCCTTGGAAAGATCAGCTTCCAACGAAGTCGCAGAAGCTTGGTGGATGGCGAGCTCGCTTGTGAGTTTCTCAAGCTCGGCAGCATGAGACTTATGCAACGAGTCCATACCGTTCTGGTGCAACTGGATTGCAGACTTGTGCTCTTTGATCTGGTTTTCAAGGTTGGACACGAGCGATCGATGCGTCTCTAGCTCCTTCTCCGTTAGCGCGCGGGCCTCGGAATCCTCTTCGACCTGCCGGATAATGTTCGCATGGGAGTCCTCAAGCTCAGCGAGACGAGTAGCGTTGTTTCCAGCGGTTGCCTTATGTTCGTCGACTTGAGCTTGCAGACCAGCAACAAGCTCGGCATGCTTAGACCTCTCTAGCTCTAAAGCGGCTTGAGCTTCAGCGCCCTTGACCTCTTCTAGCTCGGTCGATCGAGACGCGTGGTCCATTTCCAGCTGCTTCTGAGCTTGCTCGAGCTGTTGAACTTTTTCGAGATGTTTCTTCTCCAAAGTCCTGGCAGCTTCAATGGCCTCGACATGCTTCGATTGCCATACGGCTGCCTCGTCCGTGAGTGTGGTGAGTTCGCGAGCGCGACTAGTCTCGTCATCAGCTGCAGAGTCTGTCGAGTCACCACGAGCACGAGAAGCTGGGTATGGTTGTTTTGCCTCATCGTGCAGTGCTGATCCTCGGCTTGAAGCCTGGAGGCTGGCAATCTGCTCTTGCAACTCCATCTCGCGCTGTGTGTGAGAGTCTTTGAGCTCCTTGATATGTTCCTCGTTCTGCTTCATCTGCTCTTGCATAGAAGCTACGATCGAGATATCAAGTGGTGATGAGGCCTTCAAGCTGGAGCGCTCCTTGGCCAGGCCGGAGATCAAAGTCATCTTGCCCTCCATCTCCTTGCGGACAGAAGCGACCTCTGCTTCAAGTTCTTGGACCCTCTCTGACTTGGCGTGCAGTTCCGTCATGATTGTATTGAGGCTCATTTCGAAGTTCTGAATGGCTTCCGGCTCTTCCTCGAAGTTCTCCAGAGCCATGTTCCGAAGAGAGGCAAGAGCACGGTTGGAGCGATCGTTGGCGATGACCGCTTGGCTAGACTTGCGACGGATCATGTGAACCGACGGCGAGGCCGGACGTGTCATTTGTGCCTTGGTGACTTCAGACTTCAGCTCCTCCACGTAGTCCAATGTGTCTTGGTGCTCCTCTTCGAGGTCAGAGTAAGTCTTCTGGAGGTCATTCAAGCGCTCTTCCTTTTCGGTGTGCAAAATCTTGAGCGCCTCAAGCTCGCGAATCATCTGCACCTCTGTGTGGGACGCGTTATGATTGGTGAGGTCTCGGCTAGTTTCCTCTGTCTTCGCCTGGACTTCTTGGTGACCTGCCTCCGTCTCATCATCAGGTACATCAGAGTTGCCAGACTCTGCTAACGATAGTTCCGCAGATAAAGTACGTGAGGAGGGTGGCTGGCCATCCTCGGCTTTGAGCCCATTGACGCCCTCGCGCTCTAAAAAAGAATTGCGGCGAGAGGATGACACGGAAGTTGGTTGATGGTGGCGTGCTTCGTCCACGCTGTCTTGCAGAGCAGCCAGTGTTCGCAGTGCTTCTTGGTACTTGCTAGCAAGTCGTTCATAGTCTTGCAATGTACCCTCGTGTTCTACGCGAAGATCGAACAGTTCTTGCGTTACAGAGTCGAGTTTGTCGTGCACGAAGCGAGACTGTGCAGGGCTTGAAGGATCATCGCCAGGTGTGCCATTTGATGCTACATTGAAGAGCCCGGCATTTCTTGTCCTATCTTCTTCGCCTGGCAGCTGCGTACCGCCTGCGGCAGCAGCTGTGGCATCAGCTGTTGAGGGACGTTCACCATCTTCCTCCTCTGCGATAACATCAACCGAGTGGCTGAAATGGTGTCCCGTCTCGTTTGATGACTGGCGATCCAACTGAGGTCGCTTGCTAACAAATGGATCGCTATTCTTCTTCGCGTGGCCGTTGACCAAGGGTTCATCGTTCTTAGCGTCGGATTGTCGCATAGTGTCCAGTTCGTAAAGGAGGTTGTCGAGCTTGCCGATGCTACGTTGACGCTCTACAACATGCTTCAGTCGTTCGATCTCCCGAGTCATGATCTCCACTTCCTGCTCGTTTTCTGCGAGGCGCTCCTCCAAGGTTGAGATGTACTCCTCACAGCTCGACTCATTCTCACGAGCTTTCTGGAGTTTCTCTCGAAGGTCAGAGATGGTGCTGTCATTCTTCTCTATGCCGCTCGCAGAGCTGTCAATCTGGTGTTCCAGAGACTTGACGTATTCTTCGTTGCTTGCGTCTCGATCCACGGCCTTCTGAATGCGTGCCTGCAGCTGGTGATTTTGGCTCTCAAGGATTGCAATGCGTGTCTCTTTTTCCATGAGATCGCTTTCCTGAGTAGACAAGCTGGAACGAGTGTTTGAGAGTGACGACTCGAGCGTCTGGATGGTCTTCTCATACTCAAGAACGACGGATTCAACAGCTTCCGCAAAAGAGTTTGATCGTTTCAGACGCTCAAGTGCGGAGTCGCCGATGGCGTCCTTGAGCATCGGTGTGTCGGCATCCTCATTGTCGCGCGCTTTGGTGATCTCTGTAATGAGCTTTGCATGACGATTGCTGAGGGCATTATAGTTCTCTTGCGTGTCGAGAAGCTGGTTCTGTAGCTCCATCTCGCGTTCTTGCTGGCGCTCATTTCGCTCGTTGGGGTTGGCCTTTTTGCGGTCCGTACGCTCAGAGAGTCGGATCTGGTCTCGGAGGAATTGGACCTCAGCACGCAGACGCTCGATGGCGGCTTGCTTGTCGCTGTCGTCGTGCACTTGCTGAATCTGCGGCTTGACTTGAATAGCACGCGCGCGTTGTGCGTATTGGACCGTGTTGAGCGTCTCACTTAGGTGGAACTCGGCCGGATTGACGCATGCAATCATGTAGGTGATGGCGTTGCCGCCAAGCGAGTCCTGCAGCAGTCGTGTGAGGCGAGAGTCGCGGTATGATACGTAGGAGCCGCTGGAGCGGGCGGAGAGCTGCGAGATGACCTTGCCGAGACTTGCAAGACCAGCATTGATGGAGATACCCTCCTTCGCCCGCTCGCCAGACGCCTGTGTGTTTTTGAGCCGCTCACTTCCGGCAAGATCGACAAAATGAAGCTTGCTGTCCACGGTGACCCAGTTCTCGGTCGAGCCGGACATCATTTCAATGGGGACCGAGCGGCGCTTCTCACGAGTGGACGTAGGCGAGGTTGAGGCCTTCTTCTGGACCAGATTCAGACTAAAAACGGCATGTGAGCGAGACGACTTGGCATTCACGGCTGTGGCGTCTGTCTGCCGGATCGAAGAGCCGAAGTTGAGCGCATTGAGAAGGTCCTCGACGGAGTTGATGGCTATCTGCGTGAGGCCCGTGAGCAGTATGCGGCCGCGGTCTTCGCGAATGTTGACTGAGGGACGCTCATGGAGGGGCGTGGTCTCGGGAATGAGCAGGTCGCGCAAATGCTCGTTGTAAATCTCGACGTAGGTCGCCTTCAGCTGCCAGCTCTTATTGGGCGAGGAGCGACCCGCGAAGCTCTGCATTCCAATGCCTGACACGCGGGAGGGCGCGCGGATGCCAGACCCCGAGGGCCGGACGCCGGGCCCGTCCAGCTTCTCGAACAACGTGGCGGCGGCGCGAGGGATGATGCCCATGATCTTGGCATCGGCCTGCTCTGTCGACCCCGTGGTGCCCATGGTGTACGACTTGCCGGCGCCGGACTGGCCGTACGCCAGGATGGAGACGTTGTAGCCCTGCACAAACGAGTTGACGCTGTCGACCACGTAGTCGTAGACGCCCTCCTGGTCCTCCTCCTCGCCGAAGACGCGGTCGAAGATGAACATCTTGCGCCCGCCGGACCCGTCAACTGCGAGGCTGGAGGGTGAGGTTACGTGGCAGGTGGGCGAGCGGAATCGCTGGGGGATGAGCTCGAAGCCCGGGTCGCCAGGCTTGAGCGGCGGGCGCACGCGGACAGCTGCAGTGGGTGTTAGTACTCGATGGCGTGTCGCAGACTGCGGGATGAAAGGGTGGGTAAAGGCGACATGACTTACCAACTTTGACCGCCGTCTTGCTGCCCTCCTCGTCCGACGTCCGGCTGCCCCCGCCCTGCTTGCTGCTCATGCTGAGCCGACTTGAGCTGCGGTTGGGTCGTATCATGGCGCTCATGGGCCTCGGTACCGCCATGCTCGGCGGCGAGGCGGGAGGTGTGGCTGCGGCCATGGTGGTGAGAGCCACGGCGGCGCCGCTTGGTGTGGTAGAACCTGTGCGCGCAGTCGCTGGCCGTCTCGTAGATTTTTCGCGTGGCAGAAATGAGCTGGCGATATTACTCGAGTTGCGCCAGGGAGAAGATAGATTGCGCCGTCGCGGTGGGCTGCATCAGCGAGTGACGGCAGTGCTCGCCAAACGAGAACTGGTGCAGGCACAATAGTAATGGTGGTGGTGTTGTGTGAATTGTCGAGGCGGACGTGGGCGTGCAGGCAATAACGCTGCAGCACGTACGGTGCCTACTTAGTAGTATCAATTGATGAGCAGGGTAGAGGCGCTCCTTAGCTCCAGCCTTGGTATCTTCTTCGCGCGCTTCAGGAATCAGGAGGCCGCGCCCAACCCCCTGTTCCGCAAGCCATGCACCGCAACGAGCTGCTTCCGAGCGGCCTGTCATCTTGGTCATCTTGGAAAGCTTCACCTCCCCGAACACGCCTCCGTCCCCGACTCTGGTACGCCAGCGTCTAGTACTGCGTCTGGTAGAGATCAAGATTGCATGCCGCGCTACTGCTGGCTGCCTCCGCAGCGGCCGCCGTTGCGACTTCCCCAAATCCCTCGCTCCTCCATGTGTGCTTTTCCTGCCTCTCCGAAGCGCACACGTGCACGCAAACTCGGTCCGAGCATCAACAGGCGTGCAGCCCTTCTTGGGGATTAGCTGCAGCAAAACTTTGTTTCTTCATCCTTCGACAGCGAGCGCTGCTTCACATCGCCCTTATGCCTGATCGAACTAGCTTGTCCATGTGTATTTCGCCCGATGATCAACCAGCGCTACACATGGCACCCTCCCGACTTCTATTCTCCTCGTTCCTCGTGCCCTAATCAGGGGCTAGCAGAGCGACGATCGCACGCTGCTCTTTCAGCACCATGATTCAGGGGAACTGCGGAATTGGCCGCCAGAAGTCGACATTATTGAAGGCGTCAGCGCTGCAATCGAACCTTCGCCCACTAAGAATCATGAGTCGTCGTGGACCCTCGAGTCAAACTGTCAACATGTACTGGTGGCTGGCGTGTTTCAACAACGCCAATCTTCAGCCGTGAGGCGTCAAGCGAGCACTCACACGCCGCAAAAAGGAGAGCGACAGTGCCGCTAGCCATGCCACTATTGCTCATGCATCTTCTCTGCATGAACGTTTGCCTTGGTCGACGTTATGCCGCGGGCAGCTGCTGTGGCGCATCCTCATGAAACCAACTCTACTGTGCCTCCTCCATCTGCAGGGGACATCAGCGCCGCATGCAAACAAGTGACGAATCAGGGCGAATGTGTATACCCATCCTTTAACCGTGCACAATTAGCTTAGACATCACATTCGCACCTTGACATCAACCTGATGATTGCAGCTCAGGTAGTATCTATCAAAGGATGCGTACACTTCGAATCCAGATATCGGTCCAGAGACGCCTGGTAAAAGATACTGCATTAGACACAAACTCTAATTCTGTCTTCCAATTCGGGCCCACTGATGGAGACAGAATCAAGCCGAGGCCTCACGCCACGTGGGGTGCGGCTTCCCATCCGCCAGCACTAACACGAATGTGGAAGTGAGCATCGTGATGTTTCAAACCCGCGGATGTCAAGATATTTTGCTGCGAGGCATCGTCCTTGCAATTAACATGTCAACTGTCAATCATCATTCAGGCACTATGCACATATGACAGCAAGTGACCATTGAAAAGGCTCATCTACTTCCCACAAAAGTGTCAGTGGGGGTACTGCTCGCTAGGCAAATGTAAGAGCGGTAAAATGTACATCATTCCAAGTACCGAATTGCGACATGCTCTCCGCCTGACATGTCAAGCTCAGATCCACCAACGGCTGCAGACCATCGCCACGCCGTCGTCAAACAGTCTTATATATGTGTTTGAACCTCAGGTGTCAACCTTCAGGTGTCACCAAATGCCAGAAATGGCGACTCGAATAATGCGAGCGTCTTTGAAGTGTGGGGGAACGCATCTCTGCTCCAGAGTCGATCTTTCAACTGATACCAATGCCACAAGCAAGCCATTTCCGCTACGGCATTAGTGTGCCGCAACTGACAGCTATCATCTGTTTCGAGACATGGTCTTGCATATTCTTCCAATGTGCATACTTCACCTCTCCTATCTGCAAGACCGACTTGTGTCGATGAAACAGTCTATCTCGTACGGAACTGGTGTTATTAGTAACATTTGTCCTCAGGACACTCGAATACTAGCTCCGTACTTGGTCGATTCCTGCCTCAAATTACATATGGTTGATCTACAGACTAAACCAACGAAGCAATCTTGAAAAGACACACAGAAGAGATGGAAGCAACGTATTGGTAGATTTGCAGTCGCCACTATTTTTGGACTTGCACTACAGACGGAACTTTGACAGTGGGATGATGATGCTCTAACTCCAAGCAATCGCATACATGGACCAAAATTGTATTCTTCAATCTAGCAACTGAACAACTGAACAAATGCAATGCTTCCAGGCGGAACGTAACCGAAGATCGACGGGGACCATCCAGTTGGTCCCGTACGTTTCAGAGGAGGATGAGAGCGATCGACACATGCAAATGCCGCTTATTGCTTCATGCAATGTCGTTAAAAGTTTGACATGTTGCAAGGCATGTTCTAATTTAGAGCCGATTAGATGACGACAGGTGCTCACAAGGTCCCGGATGTCAAAGTGTCGGCATGTACCGATACCAAAGCCCTCGAAAAGCAATTTTACATCTTCATCATTATCCTGAAACACATA
>Ga0265780_10000478_pt1 | contig 62389 bp, 63 predicted proteins | sample P1T30metagenome_FD_192432 | JGI IMG/M metagenome (GOLD analysis project Ga0265780, IMG submission 192432) | Plant litter microbial communities from East Loma Ridge, Irvine, California - P1 T30 | ecosystem: Environmental > Terrestrial > Plant litter > Unclassified | place: USA: California... | reverse complement strand
CCAGGCGCGCAAGCTGGCCGAAGGCAACGGCGTCGACATCCGTTACTACAGCATCATTTACGATGCGATCGACGAGATCAAGACGGCACTGTCGGGCATGCTGGCACCGGAGAAGCGCGAGACCATCACCGGCCAGGTCGAAATCCGCCAGGTCATCCTGGTGTCCAAGGTCGGCGCGATCGCGGGCTGCCTGGTCACCGATGGCGTGGTCAAGCGTACCTCGTCGGTCCGCCTGCTGCGCAACAACATCGTGATCTGGACCGGCGAGATCGATTCGCTGAAGCGCTTCAAGGACGACGCGAAAGAAGTCCGCGCCGGCCTCGAGTGCGGCCTGTCGCTGAAGGGCAACAACGAAATCCAGGTCGGCGACGTCCTGGAAGTGTTCGAAGTCCAGGAAGTGGCGCGTACGCTGTAATTACCGGCGATCGTCGATCGTCGTAATGGTAGTAACATGGGGCCAGTCATCCCGCGCTTCGGCGCCGGGTCACTGGCCCCAAATTTTTAGTTAAAAGAATAATGGCAAAACATAGCAAAAGCATCCCCTCGCGCGGCCTGCGCGTCGCCGACCAGATCCAGAAAGACCTGTCGGAACTGATCGCCTTCGAACTGAAGGACCCGCGCGTCGGCATGGTCACCATCAGCGAAGTCAAGCTGACCCCGGACTACGCCCACGCGAAGGTGTATTTCACCCTGCTCAAGGACGGCCCGGACGAGGTCAAGCAGACCCTGGAAGGCTTGAGCAAAGCGGCCGGCTATCTGCGCAACCTGCTCGGCAAGCGCCTGCACATCCACACGCTGCCCCAGCTGCACTTCGTGCACGACACCTCAACCAGCCGCGGCCTGGCCATGTCGGCCCTGATCGACCAGGCGAACGCCACCCGCGCCGCCGACGATCCCGAGACCCTTGCCCAAAATACCGAAGAAGATTCCGACGCAGAGTGAACGCACGCCCTCCGAAAAAGCCCCGCGACCTGGTCGACGGGGTACTCCTGCTCGACAAGCCGGTCGGCCTGTCTTCGAATGACGCCCTGATCAAGGCCAAGCGCGTGGTCAACGCCAAAAAGGCTGGCCACACCGGCACCCTCGATCCCTTCGCCACCGGCCTGCTGCCGCTGTGCTTCGGCGAGGCGACCAAGTTTTCGCAAGACTTGCTGGAAGCGGACAAGACCTACCTGGCCACCGTCCACCTGGGCATCACCACGACCACCGGCGATACCGAGGGCGACGCCATCGCCACCAAGCCGGTGGACGTTAGCGTGGACCAGATCGAAGCCGCGCTGGCGCGCTTCCGCGGCCCGATCATGCAGGTGCCGCCGATGTATTCGGCCCTGAAACGCGACGGCAAGGCATATTACGAATACGCGCGCGAAGGCATCGTGCTGGAGCGCGAGGCGCGCCCGGTCACCATCCACCAGCTGGAACTGGTGAGCTATGCCGCGCCGATGCTGGTCATCCGCGTTACCTGCAGCAAGGGCACCTATGTGCGCGTGCTGGGCGAGGATATCGGCGCCGCGCTTGGCACCGGTGCCCACCTGAACGCCTTGCGCCGGATCCAGGTCGGCGCGCTGACGGTGGATGGCATGGTGACGCTGGAAGCATTGCAGGCGCACGCCGCGCCGCTGTCGCTGCTGGCGCCGGTCGATACGCTGCTGTCGACCTTCCCGAGCGTCGAACTCACGGACGAGCTGGCCAAGCGCTTCCTGAATGGCCAGCGCCTGGCGCTAGGCAAGGAGCCTGCAGTGGCGGTACCTGAGCAGTTGGGCCGGGTGCGCGTTTACCATGCCGACAAGCTGCTCGGCACGGCGCTGCTGGGCGAGTATGCGATCCTTGCGCCTGAGCGCCTGATTGCCAGGGCCGAGTGATCCCGGCCGGCGTCTGGAAGCCGGCAAATCGTTGAAATTCCAAGACTTTTCGGAAGGCTGGTAAGCGGCAGGTCACATTCGCATGCTATACTTGCCGGTTTCCGAAATTAGCAGCACCGTACACCTTCGTACACCCGCAACAACAATTCTCACGCTGGATAGACAATGTCAAACACCAAACGCGCGATTCGTAATATCGCAATCATCGCCCACGTTGACCACGGCAAGACGACCCTGGTCGACCAGCTGCTGCGTCAGTCGGGTACCTTCCGCGAGAACCAGGCCGTCGACACCCGCGTGATGGACTCGAACGACCTCGAAAAAGAGCGCGGCATTACCATCCTGTCGAAGAATTGCGCGGTCGAGTACGAAGGCACCCACATCAACATCGTCGACACCCCTGGCCACGCCGACTTCGGCGGCGAGGTCGAGCGCGTGCTGTCGATGGTCGACTCGGTGCTGCTGCTGGTCGATGCCCAGGAAGGCCCGATGCCGCAGACCCGTTTCGTGACCCGCAAGGCGCTGGCCCTGGGCCTGAAGCCGATCGTGGTCGTCAACAAGGTGGACCGTCCGGGCGCGCGCGCCGACTGGGCCATCAACCAGACCTTCGAACTGTTCGACAAGCTGGGCGCGAACGACGAACAGCTCGACTTCCCGATCGTCTACGCCTCGGGCCTGAACGGCTATGCCGGCCTGACCGAAGACGTGCGCAGCGGCGACATGAAGCCGCTGTTCGACGCCATCCTGCAACACGTGCCGGTCCGTGACGACAATCCGGAAGGCCCGCTGCAGATGCAGATCACCTCGCTGGACTACTCGTCCTACGTCGGCAAGATCGGTATCGGCCGCGTCAACCGCGGTACCGTCAAGACCGGCCAGGACGTGATCGTCATGAACGGTCCGGATGGCACCCCGATCAAGGGCCGCATCAACCAGGTGCTGAACTTCAAGGGCCTCGAGCGCGTGCTGGTGGACTCGGCCGTCGCCGGCGACATCTGCCTGATCAACGGTATCGAAGAAATCGGCATCGGCTCGACCATCTGCGCACCGGACACCCCGGAAGCGCTGCCGATGCTGACCGTCGACGAGCCGACCCTGACCATGAACTTCATGGTCAACAACTCGCCGCTGGCCGGCCGTGAAGGCAAGTTCGTCACCAGCCGCCAGCTGCGCGAGCGTCTGGAGCGTGAACTGAAAGCCAACGTCGCGCTGCGCGTATCGCCGACCGACGACGACACCACCTTCGAAGTCTCGGGCCGCGGTGAGCTGCACCTGACGATTTTGCTGGAAAACATGCGTCGCGAAGGCTTCGAGCTGGCCGTGTCGCGTCCGCGCGTGGTCTTCAAGATGGTTGATGGCGTGCGCCACGAGCCCTACGAAAACCTGTCGGTCGACGTCGAAGAAGTCAACCAGGGCGGCGTGATGGAAGAACTGGGTCGCCGCCGTGGCGACCTGCAGAACATGGAATCGGACGGCAAGGGCCGTGTGCGCCTGGAATACCTGATCCCGGCGCGTGGCCTGATCGGTTTCCAGGGCGAATTCATGACCCTGACCCGCGGCACCGGCCTGATGAGCCACGTGTTCCACGAATACGCACCGGTCGACAACACCCGCGGCGAAATGGCCGGCCGCCGCAACGGCGTGCTGATCTCGCAGGATGACGGCGCTGCCGTCGCCTACGCGATCTGGAAGCTGCAGGACCGCGGCCGCATGTTCGTGTCGCACAACGACCCGGTGTACGAAGGCATGATCATCGGCATCCACTCGCGCGACAACGACCTGGTCGTCAATCCGATCAAGGGCAAGCAGCTGACCAACGTGCGTTCGTCGGGTACCGACGAAGCCGTGCGCCTGGTGCCGCCGATCCAGATGTCGCTGGAATACGCCGTCGAGTTCATCGAGGACGACGAGCTGGTCGAGATCACGCCGAAGTCGATCCGCCTGCGCAAGCGTCACCTGAAGGAACACGAGCGCAAGAAGGCCAGCCGCGAAAACGCGTAATCGGCTTCTTCGGTGAAGTGAAGAACCCGCTGCTTGCAGCGGGTTTTTTTTCGTCCTGCGCGGTGACGGCGCTAATACAAATACGAAGGTATGAAAAAAGCCGCCCGCAGGCGGCTTCGATGGAAGAGCAGGGTGTTCAGCGCAAACCCAGCAGCGCCAGCACGCGTTCGCGGCTCACGCCCACCAGCGCCGAGCTCAGCGACAGCAGCGAATCGTAATTGGTGCTGGCGGCGGCGCTGGCGAAATCCTCGGTGGCCAGTTCGACTTCAGGCGGCGGCGCCGTCTCGGTGACGACTTGCGAGCTGGCGTTCGACAGTGCGTTGCTGGCCGCGTCCTGCGAGCGGCGCACGCGTTCCAGAGCCTGCACCACTTCGCGCAGGCTCTGGCGCAGGGCATCCGCGTTCGAGCTGCCGCTGCCGCCACCGCCGATTGGCCATTGCTGGGGGGCCAGCGCGGGCGCGACTTCTTCAGTTGCCACGCGGCCGCGACCGCTGACGGCGATGCTGTCGCGCACGGCGGGCCAGCTCTCTTCGCTGGTCGAAAACACCAGGCCGCCGTTGTCGAGGCCGGCGCGCACGCCCAGCGGTGCCACGGCGCGGTCGATGGCGCGCGCGGCTTCTTCGCTGGATTGGTCGGTGCCGATGCTCACCGCCAGCTGCGGGCCACCCTGGCCGCCAATCGAAAAGGCCACCGTCTGCGGCGCGTTCTGCTGCAGGGTGTCGATGTCGAGGCCGCGGATGCGGAAGCGCTGCTGGGCCGGCTGGCCGGTGAAATTCAGGTTCGCGTCGACGCCGCCGCCGGCGCTGCCCTGGCGCGCGGCCAGGGTCGAGGACAGCTGGCGCACCGAACTCTCGAGATGCTGGGTCGCGCGCTGGCTGGTCTGGTTGCGGCTGCTGCCCGACAGCTTGGCGCTGATCTCGCCTTTCAGGTTTTCCAGCTGGCCGGCGACGCGCTCGAGGTAATCGAGGGCCTGCTGGGCACGTGCCACCGAGGTCTGCAGTGTGTCGCTGACGGTGCCGGCGTTGCTGCGCAGCGGCGCCGGCGCACTGGCAGCGGCGCTGTCCTTGCTGGTGTCGGCTGGAATGGCCGGCTCGGCGCTGCGCACCGGCACCAGGCGCGAGGACGTGGCGGCGCCGATGCCGAGGCCACCGGAGCGGAGTGTCGTATCAAGTGCCATCAGAGCACCGCGAACAAGGAGAGATTACCGATCTTGGCGTAGGCCTTGTAGCTGGCCTGCAGTGCCGTCGAGTAGCCGTTCAGTTCGATCGCGGCGGCGGCGACGTCGAGCTGGCCGATGTCGTTGATCGCCATCTGGTTCGACAGGCTGACGTTGTCGTGATTGGCGTCGATGGTTTTCAGGATGTTCTGCTGGCCGCCCAGGACCGCGACCTTGCCCGACAGCAGATCCATGGCATCGTCGAAGCCCTTCAGGTTGGTGGCGATGGTGGTATGCACGGCCGGGTCGTTCGGACTCACGCCCGGTGCCGACAGGGTGGCAATGGTCTGATCGAGCTGGTTCAGCAGCTTTTCCAGGCCGCTCACGTTCTGGTTCGCTGCCTGGGTGATGCCGTTGCCGACCACCACGGTCTGGTCGTTGGCGTTGCCGGCGTAGCTGTAGCGCTGGCCCAGCGGCTTGGTGGCGTCGTAGGCCATCGGCACGGTGTCGGTCGCGGTACCGGAGAAAATGCTGCGGCCTTCCTGGTCGATCGAATTGGCGGTGTAGACCAGGCTGTCGCGCAGCGAGCTCAGCGACGTGACCATGGCGTTCAGGTCTTGCGAGGTGTTGGCGCCGTCGGCCGCCCACACCATCAGGTCGCGGCCCGAATTCATGTCGTTGACCATGTTCTGCAGGTAGCCTTCGTTCTTCGACATGCGCTGCTGCACCGCCGCGATGTTGGAACGGTACTGGGTGATCGCGGCCTGTTCGCGGTTCAGGCGCGACAGGCGCACGCTGTCGACCGGGTCGTCCGACGGCAGCTGGATGCGGTTGCCGTTGGCCTGCTGCTGGGTAATGTAGGAAATCCGCTCCTGGTTCTTCTGGAGCGACTGGTTCATCAATGCCTGGTACTGGCTGCTCGCGATTCGCATCTTCGTCTTCCTTAACCCATCATCGCCAGCGTGGCGTCGAACAGCGCATTCGCCACCGACATCACTTTCATGTTGGCCTGGTACATATTCTGGTACTCGACCAGGTTGACCGCTTCCTCGTCCTGGTTCACGCCGCTGGTCGATTGCCAGTCGGCGTCGGCCTGGTCGCGCATCGACTGGGCGGTGCTCAAGGCAGTCTTGTTCTGCTGGCTCTGCACGGCCAGCTTGCCGACCAGCTGGGTGTCGGCATCGCCGATCAGGACCGTGCCGAGGGTGGCCGTGGTGATGCTCTGGTTCTTGATGTCGACCAGTTTTTGCAGGTTGCCGGTATCGCCCGGGGTGCCGTCGCCGGAGAAGGCCAGGTCGGCGGTCTGGAAATTGTCGGCGACCTGCAGCATGTTCGAGCTGCCGGCGGCATTGAACACGAACAGCGGCTTGCCCAGGGTGGTGCCCGAGGTATAGCCGGTGGTGAGGGTGGCGTTGACCTTGTCGGCGATCGTCTTGGCGATCTCGGCCACGCCCTGCTGCATCGGCTTGAGCGTGTCCTGCACGTAGCTGGACAGGCCGCCGAGCTGGCCGCCGGCCTTGGTCGGATCGAGGGTGAAGCTGCTGCCGGCGATGTTGAGCTTGAAGACCTGGTCGCTGGTGCCCTCGGCGCTCAGCGTGCCGGCGATCCCGCCCAGCACCAGCGATTGGCCGGTCTTGAGCGAGACGTTGCGGCTGCCGTCGCCCTGGTCGCTGACTTCGATCGCCATCTGGTTGGCCAGGCTGTCGATCGCCTGGTCGCGCGCATCGATCAGCGACGAGACGTTGTTGCCCGCTGCATTGCCGCTGGCGATCTGGGTATTGAGCGAGGCGATGGTGGCGATCGAGCTGTTGGCCGAGTCGACCAGCGCGCTGCGCTGCTGGCGGATCGATTGCATCTGGGCGCTGAAGACGTTGTTCAGGCTGTTGAAGCGCTCGGCCATCTGGTTGGCGGTGCTCACCACCTGCTGGCGCAGCGGGGTCGAGGTCGGATCCACGCCGGCCACCGCATTCAGGGCCGCGAAGAAGGTGTCGATCCCGCTCGACAGGTTCGACTCGTCGTCGCCCATGACTTTTTCGAGCTGGGTCATGTAGGGCTGGGTTTGGGACGCCTCGCCGAGCTGGGAGTTGGTGCGCCACAGCTGCTGGGTTTTATAGTCGTCGGAGAAGCGCAGCAGCGAGCTCACGCTCACGCCGTTGCCGACGCCGCCCGAGCCGGACGAAGGCGCCACCGCCGTCAGCAATGCCGACTGGCGGGTATAACCTTTGGTCTGCAGGTTGGCGATGTTCTGGCTGCTGGCCGACAGGGCCAGTTGCGATGCAAGGGCGCCGGACAGCGCGTTGTTCATGATGCTCATGGTGCACTTTCCAAGTATGCGGGATCAGTAAAGACAGGCGACCGATCAGCCGCCTTTATTAAGTCCTTGCGGCAACAATTGACGCAAAATCGCATCGGCGACACCGAAAGCGCGCTGGTTTGCCAGGTTCCCGGCCAACATGTTGTCGACCATGTCGGTCATGTCCTGGTTGACGCGGTTCTTGGTCGGGCTGTCTTCGGGGGCGATGGTGCGCTGGCTCTCGCGCATCTGGTGCAGCATGTGCGAGATGAAGAAGCTCTCGAATTCGACCGCGGCCTTGGTGGCCTTGGCCACGTAGGCCGGATCGGCCTTGGCAGTGCCGGCCGCGGGCTTGACGGCGTCGGCGGCGTCGGCAGCGGACGCCTGCTCCGCGTGCAGCGGCTTGAGCGGGTTGAAGTCGTTCATCATCAGATCACCACCAGTTCGCCTTCGATCGCGCCGGCCTGGTCGAGCGCCTGCAGGATCGCCATGATGTCGTCGGGCGAGGCGCCCAGGCTGTTGACCACGTCGATGATGGTCTGCAGGCGCGCGCCCGCCGGCCAGTGGAACATCTGGCCCGAACCCTGGTCGACCGAGATCTTGGATTCCGGCGTGACCGCGGTCTGGCCGTTCGACAGCGGGCCGGGCTGGTTCACCGCCGAGCGTTCCGAAATCACCACCTTCAGCGAACCGTGGGTGACGGCCGCCGATTTCACGCGCAGGCCATCCGAGATGACCACGGTGCCGGTGCGCGAGTTGAACACGACTTTCGGCGTTTCCATGCCGGCTTCGACGATCATGTTTTCCAGCTTGGCCACGAAGGCCACGCGTTCGGTCGGATTGGCCGGTGCGACCACCTCGACGCTGGTGCCGTCGGCGGTGGTGGCGACCTGGCCGTAGCGGCGGTTGATCGCCTCGACGACGTTGGTGGCGGTGTCGAAGTTCGGGTGGCGCAGGCGCAGCATGACCTGCGGACGGGTGGAGAAATCGGTCGGGATCTCGCGCTCGATCTGGGCGCCGTTCGGGATGCGGCCGCCGGTCGGGGTGTTCACCGTCACCGAGGAACCGCTCTTGCCCGAGGCCGACAGGCCGCCGACCACGAGGTTGCCCTGGGCCAGCGCATAGACTTCATTGTCGGCCGCGCGCAGCTGGGTCAGCAGCAGGGTGCCGCCGCGCAGGCTTTTCGCGTCGCCCAGCGAGGACACGGTGACGTCGATCGCCTGGCCGCGGCGGTAGCCCGGGGGAAACACGGCGGAGACCATGACGGCGGCGACGTTCTTGTTCTTCGCATCTTCGCCCACAGGCAGCTTGACGCCGAACTGCTTGAGCATGTTGACCACGGACTGGCTCGAATACTTCACCTGGGTCGAGTCGCCGCTGCCGTTCAGGCCGACCACCAAGCCATAGCCGACCAGCGGGTTCTCGCGTACGCCTTCGACGCTGACCAGGTTGCGCAGCGGCTGGGTGCGGGGCATGGGGACGTCGGCGCCGAAGTTGGCACGCGCGGCGGCCGAGGATTTCGGCACGGCCGGCGCGGCCGCGGCGAAGCCGGACGGCGCCAGGCTGGCCAGCACGGCCAGGGAAACGATACGGACCAGGGCAGCAGGTCGTTGAAATTGAATCATGTCGTCCTCAGAACGGCATCAGGGGACCGGTGAAGAAACGGGTCAACCAGCCGGGGGTATTGGCGTCGGCCAGGGAGCCCTGGCCGGAATAGGCGATGCGGGCGTTGGCCACGCGCAGCGAAGACACCTGGTTTTCCGAATCGATGTCGGCGGCGCGCAGGTAACCCTTGATGCGCAGGAATTCCTCGCCCTGGTTCAGCTGCAGGCGTTTTTCGCCAGCCACGCGCAGCAGGCCGTTGGGCAGCACTTCCTGCACCAGCACGGTGACGGCGCCGGTCAGCGCGTTCTGCTGGGTGCTGGTGGCGTCGCCCTGGAAGCTGCGGTCGGCGCTGGCGTCGATGGCGATGCGGCCGAAGGTCCGGCCCAGCGCGCTCAGCGGCGTCACCGAGGCTGACGAACCCTTGCTGAAGCTGGTGCCGGCCTTTTTGCTGGCCTGGGTGGTTTCCTGCAGCAGCACGGTGACCACGTCGCCGACCCGGAAGGCGCGCGCGTCCGAGGTCAGCGACACGGTGTCGGCCGAGAACACGCCGCCGGACAGGCCGGCGCGCGAAGCGCTCGCCTTGGGCAGGGCCAGCGTGTCGTCGGGCGCTGCGGGCTTGGTGAGCGGCACATGCGTTGCACAGCCGCTGAGCAATCCACTGAGCACGAGGGCAGCCAGCGCGGCCGCGGCGGTGGCGGAACGGATCATGATCAGCGTGCCGCCTGCGACAGGTATTGCAGCATGTTGTCGGCCGCCGACAGTACCTTGGTGTTCATCTCGTAGGTGCGCTGGGCCGCGATCATGTCGACCATCTCTTCGACCACCTGCACGTTCGAGCCTTCCAGTGCGCCCTGTTTCAGGGTGCCGATGCCGGCGGTGCCGGGCTGGCCTTCGTTCGGGTTGCCGCTGGCGGCGGTTTCCGTGAACAGGTTCTCGCCCATGGCTTGCAGGCCGGCCGGGTTCACGAAGGTGGTCAGGGTCAGCTGGCCCAATTCGGTCGGGGCGGCGTTGCCCTGGACGGTGGCGCTGACCATGCCGTTGGCGCCGATGGTGAGCGACATCGCATTGTTCGGCACCGTGATCTGCGGCACCAGGGGCAGGCCCTGGGCGTTGACCAGTACGCCGTTGGCGTCGACCTGCAGCTGGCCGGCGCGGGTGTAGCCGGCGGTACCGTCCGGACGGCGCACCTGCAGGAAGCCGTTGCCGGAAATCGCGACGTCGAGCGGCTGGCTGGTGGTCTGCACGCTGCCGTCGGTGAAGATCTTCTGGGTGCCGACCACGTGGGTACCGTTGCCGAGCTGGACGCCGTTGGTGACCGTGTTATCGGCGGTCTGGGCGCCCGGCTGCTTGTCGACCTGGTAGAACAGGTCTTCGAACACGACGCGGTCGCGCTTGAAACCGACCGTGTTCACGTTGGCCAGGTTGTTGGCGATGGCCTGGAGTTTCGCATCCTGGGCCTGCACGCCGGTCTTGCTGATCCACATTGCTGGATTCATGGGTTCTCTCTTTATCTTGACGTTGGGTCAGCCGCTTATCAGCCGCTTATCAGCCGGTTACCGGCCTCGTTCATCTTGTCGCTGGCCTGGAACAGCTTCATCTGGATCTCGAAGCTGCGGTTCAGGCTCATGGTGGCGACCATTTCCTCGACCGCCGAGACGTTGCTGCCTTCCAGCGAGCGCGGGCGGATCTGCACGTTGGGATCGGCGGCCAGGTTGGCGCCGTCGCGCGAGACGATCAGGCCGGCTTCGTTCTTGGTCAGTTCGGCGCCTTCGGCATTCACCAGGCGCAGCTTGTCGACCACCTGCATCTGGGTCGCGCCCTCGGTCAGCACCGAGAGGGTGCCGTCGGTGCCGACTTCGACCGCGACGTGCGGCGGCAGCGTGATCGGGCCGCCTTCGCCCATCAGCGGATGGCCATGGATGGACAGGGCGCCATCGGCGCCGATCTCGATCTCGCCCGACCGGGTATAGGCTTCACCGTCGCCGTACTGCACCGCGAGGTAGCCCTGGCCGCCGATCGCCACGTCGAGCGGGCGGCCGGTCTCGCGCACCGCGCCGGCGCGGGTCGAGATGGTATTCGCCTGCATGTTCGCCATGTGCATGTCGTCGTAGCCATAGCCGCCTTTCGGCTGGACCTGGCCCGCCACTTCCATGCTGGCGCGGAAGCCCGAGGTGTCCAGGTTGGCCAGGTTGTTGGCGTGGACCTGTTGCGCATGCAGCAGGCGGTCGGCACCGGAGGCCGCGGTGAAGATCAGTTTATCCATGTCGGCTCGCTATCTTGGGACTTTCTGATTACAGGGCCTGCATCAGGGCCTGCATCATCTGGCTCTCGGTGGTCAGGACCTTGGAATTGGCCTGGTAGTTGCGCTGCGAGGTCATCAGGCCCACCAGTTCCGAGGTGATGTCGACGTTCGAGCCTTCCAGCGAACCGGTGGTCAGCTTGCCCGACAGGCCGACGCCCGGGACGTTGTACAGGGCGGTGCCGGAGCTGGCGTTGGCGGTCCAGCTGGTGTCGCTGATCGCCTGCAGTGCGCCTTCGTTGGCGAAGTTGGCGATGGCGAGGGTGCCGACCACCTGCGACTGGTCGTTGCTGTACTTGGCGACGATCGAGCCATCCGCCGACAGTTCGACGCCGACAAAGGCGCCCGAGGCATAGCCGTCGCTGCGGTTGGTGGTGTTGGTGGCGTCGCCGGCGAACAGGGTGGTGCCGGTGTAGTCGACCTTGAAGGTGACGGCGGCCGCACCGTTTCCTTCTGGAATGGTCAGCTCCATGTTGCCGCCCGCGGTCAGCTGGCCGCCGGTGTCGAAGGTCAGGGCGTTGGTGCCCTGGTTGGCGGCGGCGGTGACGTCCTTGCCGTCCATCGCGTAGTACACATTGACGGTGCTGTCGGTGCCGGACTTGACGAAGTACTGCGACATGGTGTGCTGGGTACCGAGCGAGTCGTACACGATCGACTGCTTCACCATGTTGTAGCTGGCTGCGTTCTTCGAGTCGAAGGCGGTGACCGTCGGCGCTTTCCAGTCGGCCGACATGTTGCCGACGTAGGCGATGTTGGTGGTGGCGACGGCCGGGATCTGGCCGGTCGGCACCTTGATGTCGCCCATCGCACCGAGGGCGCCGTTGGCGGCCGGGCCGTAGCCCTGCACGGTGCGGCCGTTGCTGTCGATCAGGAAGCCCTTGGTGTCGGTCGAGAAGATGCCGACGCGGCTGTAGGTCATGCCGCCCTGGTTGTCGCGGCTGACGAAGAAGCCGCGGCCGTCGATGGCGGCGTCGAGCGCGCGGCCGGTGGTGGTGGTGCTGCCGTTCTGGCTGATGTTCTGGGTGACCGAACCGATTTCCACGCCGTTGGCGCGGGTGCCGGCCATGACCGACGAGAAGTTGGCGCGGCCCGACTTGAAGCCGTAGGTCGATGCGTTGGCGATGTTGTTGGAGACGGTTTCCAGCTGCTCGTTGATGGCCTGGATGCCGGACAGTGCGATGTCGAAACTCATGTCGATTCCTAGATATTGATATGCGGTAGAGGCGGGGGCGCGGTTGCCTGTCAGGCGCCCGTCTTGCCGTTGAAACCCGTGATGGCGGAGGGATCGATCTCGCCGACGCCGGCCACTTGCAGGACCAGGCCGGCATTCGTCACGCGCACGCTGTTCAGGCGCGCGGCGATTTCGATCTGCGGCGCGCTGCCGTCCGCCGGCTTGGCCTGGATCGTGTAGCTGCCCGGGGCCAGGCCGAGCGCGTCCGGATCGATCGTGAAGGCCAGTTCGCCGGAACCGTGGGCGCCGAGATCGACCGTGTGCTGGCGGCCGTCGCTGCCGGTCAGGACCAGCGAGGTGCTGCTGCTGTAGCCGAGCAGGTTGATGGTGCCGTTGATCTTCTGGCCGTCCAGCTGGACGCGGTCGGTGGCGACCGTGACGTCCGAGCCGACCTGGCCGCCCATCGCCAGGGTCTGCAGGCTCTGCAGGATGCTGGCGTTGGTGGTGGTCATGCTCGACAGGTTCTGCAGCGCCTCGGTCTGGGACAGCTGCGACAACTGGTTGACGTAGGTGGTCGGATCCTGCGGCTCGAGCGGATCCTGGTTCTGGATCTGGGCCACCAGCAGCTTGGTGAACATGTCGCGGTTTTCCGAGGTCGTGGCCTGGGGCGCGATGGCGCTGCCGGTGCTGGCGGCGTTGTTGCCGAGCAGGTTGTTGGAAGTGGAAGTGGTCGTGACCATGGATTAACTTTCGCCCAGTTTGAGCAGGGACTGCTGCATCGATTTGATCCGGCCCAGCACTTCGACATTGGTTTCGAAGGCACGCGAGGCGGACATCATGTCGGCCATCTCGGCCACTTCATTGACGTTGGTGTAATAGACCATGCCGTCGGCATCGGCCTTCGGATTGTCCGGTTCGTGCGCGCGGCGCAGCGGTTCGCTGCTCTGGACCACGTCGAGCACCTGCACGCCGCCGCCGTTGACGCTGCCCATCATGGTGGCGAACACAGGCTTGCGCGCGCGGTAGGCCTCGGTTTCGGAGCCGGCTGCGGCATCGGCGTTGGCCAGGTTGCTGGCGATCGTATTCAGGCGCACCGACTGCGCCGCCATCGCCGAACCGGCGATCTGGGAAATGTCCTTGAAGCCCATGTATCTAATCCTTACTGTCCATTGATCGCTTTGGCCAAACCGCGCAGCTGCATGTTCACGAACGTGAGGCTGGTCTGGAAGTCGGAAGCGTTCTGCGAAAACGCGGCTTGCTCGACGCCGATCTCGACGGTATTGCCGTCGGCGCTGGGATGGAAGGGCACGCGGTACAGCGGGTCGTCCGTGCTCAGGCTCAGCTCGCCATTGTCGTCATCGATCCGGCCCTGCAGCATGGCGCCGAAGTCGACATCGCGTGCGCTGTAGCCGGGTGTGCTCTCGTTCGCGATGTTCGCCGCCAGCACCTTGGTGCGTTCGGCGCGCACGTTGAGGGTGTCGGCGTGGACCCCGAGCGCATCCTTGAAATTAATTGCCATTTCCGGAACCTCCGTTGTACTGCAATGGGATTGGTTAAAATCGGTTTTTCTTTACTGCCGCTATTCTCTAATGAATGCTTTCTGCAAGGCAACCCTTGTCGCCTCGACAATTGCGCTGTTTCCTACTTTGGCGCAGGCCGCATCCCAGCCTTTAACGATGCAAATCGAACAAGCCGCGCGCGCCGAACTCGAGCGGCAGATGGCGGCTTCCGGCTTGACCGAGCCGCAGTTCGAAGTCGCGGTCGTCACCGCACGCGCCGCGCCCGCCTGCGCCCAGAATGTCGCGATCGAAGCCCTGGACACCCGTTCTCCCCAGCGGATGCGCTTCCTGGTGCGTTGTAACGACACCCCCGGCTGGCGGTACGAATACGTCGTGCGGGCGCGCGTGACGGCCATGGTGGCGATCGCGGCGGCGCCGGTCGCGGCCAACGAAGCCTTGACGGATATACAAGTCACGATCGAGCGGCGTGATATTTCCAACATTGCCGATCCAATAACGACACCCGAGGATGCAGTCGGACAAAGTTCTCGCCGCATGTTGCGTCCGGGAGACATTCTGCGAGCCGGCCAGCTCAGCAGCCCGGTGGTGGTCAAGCGCGGCGACGCCGTGACCATGAGCGCGCGCCGCGACGGCATCGAAGTCAGCACCGCCGGCGAGGCGCTGGATGCCGGCGCGCGCGGTGCCGTGGTGCGGGTCCGGAATGCCAATAGCGGGCAGGTGGTGCGCATGCGGGTGGCGGGACCGGGGACGGTCGAGCCGGTCGATAGTCCCGTCAACCGCTGAGGCCCTGGAGTTTCCCGGCGAGACGCGACAGCTTGGCTGCGTAGGCCGGGTCAGTGGCGTAGCCGCCTTTTGCCAGTCCGCTGGCAAAGGCATGGGCATCGTTGCCGGTGCCGAGCGCGCCGCGGAAGCGCGGGTTGTCGATCAACATCTGCGCATAGTCGCGGAAGGCGCTGGCCTGGTCCGGATAGGCGCGGAAGCGGGCGCTGGTCTTCACGGCCGCGCCACCCAGGTATTCCGTGGTGCCGGCATCGGCGACGTCGCCTTGCCAGCTGTTACCGGCCTTGATGCCGAACAGGTTATGCGTCGAGCTGCCGTCGGCATTGCGCAGCGGGCGCTGGCCCCAGCCGGATTCCAGCGCGGCATGGGCCGACACCAGTTCCGGTGCCACGCCCAGCTTGCCCGCTGCTTCTTTGGCCCAGGGTGCAATGCTTTCCAGGAAGGCATGCTGGTCAGGCGTGGCATCGCCACCGTCGCCGACGATCGCATTCGCCGCTTCGCTGCTGCGGGCGGCCCACATGCGGCCTTCGGCGCTGAGCGTCGCACCTGCGCCGCCGCCGCTGAAAGCGCCGCCGCCGTTCTGGATGAAGTCGGCGACTTCGCCCTGTACTTCATTGAAGACGCCTTTGAAACCGCTGCCGCCGCCCATGCCCGCGGTGGGGCGGGTCGGTGCGGTCGCACTCGGGCTGGGGATCGCGGTGGTGAATTCAGCGTGGCGCATAGGTCTCGTCCTCGCCGTGCAGCAGGCGCTGCATCACCGAATGCTGGTCGGCCATCAGGCTGGCATTGCGGGTGGTCGCTCCCTTGCAGTCGCGCACCAGCTGTTCCAGCTGTTCCCAGGCGGAGACCGCATCGGCGCGGCGGGCTTCCGGCAGGCTGGCAAACAGCTGGTCCATGCCGGCGTGCTGGCCGAACAGGGCGCGCACCAGCTGCACGCGCTGCTGGCGCCGTCCTTCCATCGCATCCAGTTCCGGCGTCAGTTCGCCGGCCAGGGCCGTCAGCTCGGCGCCGCGGTGGCGCAGCGCGGCCTGGAACTGGCGCTCCAGCAAATCGCGGATGGCGGTGCAGGCTTTCATATCGTCCTGGATGCCGTCCAGCAGGCGTTGCAAGGCCTGGTCTCGTGTCATGCGGCTCATGCTCAGCCCTGGCCGCCGTGGAAGCGCTGGATCAGCCCGGCCAGACGGCCGGCGTCGAAGGGCAGCTCGCCCCGCGCCAGGGCGTCGCGCAATTCGGCCACGCGGCCCGCGTCGAAGTCGGGCAGGGCGCCGAGCGCGCGCTGGGCCGGCTGCAGCACCGCCGATTCGAGTTCGGTGCCGGCTGCCATCGAAGGCGCAGCGGATGGGGTGGCGGACGCGGCGGCAGGCGCGGCTGCGCCGGCCTGCGGGGTGACCTGGATGGAAGGAGTGGAGACGCCGGTAATCTTCATGCGTTGTCCTCTGGATTTCGATTGGATCGTCATGGTTTCTTCGCCATCTGGCTGCGCAATTCCTGCTGCGCTTCCGCGCCCGGTTTGCTGACTGTCACGTCCTTGGCGAGCGTTTCGCTCGCACCCGGCGTGCCGAACATGGCTTTCATGCTGGCGGCCTGGGCACTGGTCAGGATCAGGAGTTCGATGCGGCGGTTTGCCGCGGCATCCGGCTTGTTCACTTCGAGCGGGGCACGGTCGGCCATGCCCACCACTTGCAGCACGCTTTCGCTGCGCATGCCGCCACTCAGCAACTCACCTCGCGCAGCCAATGCGCGGTTGACCGACAGGCTGGTATTGGAATAGCCGTTCGGACCCTTGTAAGTGTACTGCAAGGAATCAGTATGTCCCACAATCAACATCTGATTTTCCATTTTTTCGAACAATGGCGCCATCGCACGCAACAGTTTTGCGAATTTGTCGGTCGGCAGCGGGCTGCCGCGCACGAACATGCCCTGGCGGTCGGTGTCGTGCAACATCACGCGCAAGCCATCCGGCGTGACCACGGCGGCCAAGTTCGACGAGAGGCCGGCATCGGCGCTCATCTTTTCCAGCGCATGGGCCAGGGCCGCCAGTTCGGACGGCGATTCGTATTTGGTGCGGACGGTATCCTTGGCGCCGGCGTTCGGGCCCGCGCTGCCGCCATTACTCTTTGGCAGCTCGAAGCGCTCGATCAGGCTGCCGGCGGGATTGCCTTCCATGGTCGGCTTCTGGCCGCTGCCCTCAATCATGCCGGCGGCCATGTTGTCACGCACGATCTTCTTGGCCTGGGCGGCATCGCGCGAGGCGATCAGCCACAGCACCAGGAACAGCGCCATCAACGCCATGCAGAAATCGGCGAAGGCGACTTTCCAGGCGCCGCCGTGCTCGTCGTCGTGGTGCTTGCCGCCGCCACGCTTGACGATGGTTTCGCCGTGGTGGTCGCCGCCGCCTTTCTTGTTTGCTTGCACTGAAAGCTCCGTTACGCTTTGCGTTTGGCGGCGCCGGCGTCTTCACCGTCGGCCATGGCGTTGAGCCAGGTTTCCAGCTGGGCGAAGCTGGGCTTGGTGTTCAACTGGATCAGGCGGCGTCCGGCGTCGATTGCGAGCAGCGGCGGCTTGCCGGCCACGTGGGTCACCAGCACGACCTTCACCGTCTCCATGGTCGACGCTTCGGAATTGACCAGCTGTTTCATCATGCCCGAGATCGGATCCAGCACACCGTAGCAGAAGAAGATACCGATGAAGGTACCAACCATGGCCGCCCCGATGTGTTCCGCGATCTCGGCGGTGTCGGCACCTTCGCCGACCGAGTTCATGGTGATCACGATGCCCAGCACCGCGGCCAGGATACCGAAGCCCGGCATGCCCTCGGCAACCTTGTGCAGCGACTTGGCGGGCTGGCTCAGCTCTTCGTGGATGGCTTCCAGTTCCTGCTCGAGCACGCCTTCAAGCTCGTGGGCGTTGATCTTGCCCATGGCCATCAGGCGGAAGTTGTCGACGATGAAGGACAGCAGCTTTGGTTCCTGCAGGATCAGCGGGTAGCGCTGGAACATCGGGCTTTCCTTCGGCGCCTCGACGTGGGCGTCGAGTGCCTTCAGGCCGCCTGCGGCGGTCTGCAGCAGTTCGTACATCAGGAGCAGCAGCTGGCGCTGGAATTCCGAGTCGTGCTTGTTCTTGCCAGCGACCTTCTTGAACTGGCCGAGCATCTCGACCAGCACGTGCTTCGGATTCGCCAGCACCAGCGCACCCAGGGCCGCGCCGCAAATGACGATCAGTTCGTTGGGCTGCCAGATGGCGAGGGCCGTACCGCCCATCATCATGTAGCCGCCGAACACGGCGCCCAGCACGATGAGAATGCCTAAGATTTGCATGGTGTTACCTTTCTTGTTGGTGCAGCATTCAGGCCGGGGCCAGTGCGGCTTTCATCTTGGCCAGTGCGCTCTTGTTGAGCTGGCAGACGCGGGCGTCGGACAGGTCGAGCACGGCGGCGATTTCCTTGTAGCTGAGCTCGAACTCGTAGATCATCTGGATCACGCGCTGTTCGCGCTCGTTGAGGGCGGACAGTGCCTGTTTCAGGCTGCGCCGCACCGCGTATTGTTCTTCCGGCCCCGGGCTGCTGGCGGCACGCTCGGTGCTTTCCTGGAGCATGTCGTCGAAGCTCAGCAGCTCCTCGGCGCAATCGTCGAGCAGGAACTGGCGCCACTCGTCCTGGCTGATGCCGAGGGCGTCCGCCGCTTCCTTGTCGTTCGGCTCGCGGCCGAGCTTGCGGGTGAGGGCGCGCACGGCATCGCGGGTTTTATGGCTGTCCTGGCGCACGCTGCGCGGTCGCCAGTCTTGCCGGCGCAGCTCGTCGAGGATGGCGCCGCGCACGCGCAGCGAGGCATAGCTGCCGAAACCGGCGTCGGGCGTGCCGTAGCGGCGCAGCGCTTCGAGCAGGCCCATCAGCCCGATCTGTTCCATGTCTTCGCGGCCCATCGCGCCCGAGACCTGCGCGTTCAGCTGGCGCACGATGCGCTTCACCAGGGGCGCATAGGCGACCAGGTGGCGCCCCTCTTCCTGCGCGCTCATGGCCGCGTGCTGGGCCACGTCGGCGTATCCGGCGCCGGCGTAGCTGCCTGAATAGGTGTCGGCGTAGTCGGTCATGTAAGCCACAATATCCCTGCGGTTGTTCGATGCGTTATTCGATGATCAGCTTGCCGATCATGACTTCGCCGAAAGGCTTTTCGGCGTGCTCGTGCTCGTAGTTGGCATCGAAGGCGTGGTTCAGCTTTTCCGCGTACTTGTCGACCGTCATGCCGGAAGCCTCGGCCATCGTGAAGCCCGACAGCGTGCGTACCGCCAGGCTGCGCAGCAGCGGCAGGTTTTCCTTGGTTTCCTTTTCCTTGGCCGGCTCGGTGGACAGTACCAGGTCGGTCGACAGGTAGTGCGATTCGGTCTCGTCGGGGCCACGGCGCAACATCACGATCACCTTGTCGAGGGTGACGTATTTCATTGGCTTGGCTTCCTTCTTTTCCGGCTCGGCCTTCTTTTCCGTGCCCGCAGCGCTTGCCGGCTTGGGCATGAACCACCAGACCGCGCCGCCGGCGCCGGCCGCGCTCAGGATCACGGCGCCGACGACGGCCAATATCGTTTTTTTGTTCATTGTGATGTTTTCTTATCTGCGATTGCTTAACTGTCGCGGCCGCCGAGCGTAAAGGCGGAGGTGGCCTTGCTCGCTTCGGCCAGCGCGCGGCCGGGTTCGTCCTGGTCACGGTTCTGCTGGCGGCCGCGGCCCTGCTGTTGCGGATCGCCGAAGGGCGCCGCGCCATTGCTCTTCGGCGCCGGCGTCACCGACACCGCAACGTCGGTGTACTGGCGCTGCGCCAGGTCGCTGCGCAGGTTCTCGCTGACGTTCTGGAGCTGGCGCAGCACTTCGCCGTTGGTGGCCGAGATGTTGACTTCCAGCGTGCCGTTGCTGTGGCGGATGGCGATGTCGATGCGGCCCAGTTGCGGCGGCTCGAGGCGGATCACGGCTTGTTCCACATTCTTGCCGACCTGCAGGTGCAGGCGGTCGCCGAGGGCTTCCTGCAGGCTCTGGCGCCAGGCGGTCGGCGGACCGGCCAGCTTGATCGTGTCGGCCGGAGCCGAGGCCGTTGCCGTCGGGCTGGCCGCCAGGGCGGTAGCCAGCGCAGGCGTGGCGGGCGCGGGGGCGCCGCCATCCTGGGTGCCGGCGTCGTTACCCGTGCCGCCTGCATTCGCGCCGCCCTGGGTTGCGGCCTGGACCACCATGCGCACGGCGCCATCATCCGGGCGCGGCTGCGCTTGCACCTGCGCCCTGGCCGGCAGCGGGGCTTGCGGCAGGGGGATGTCGGCGCGGCGACCCTTGTTCTGGTCCGCTGCCGTCACACCTGTCACGGCGGCGTCGGCTTTGCCGTCGCCGCTCGCCGCAGTGTCAGTGCCCGCCGTGCCTGCGCTGCCTGTCGTAGCGCCGCCTTGGGCGATCTGCACCGCTTGCGCAATCTGCATCGGGGTGAGCGGCATCAGCGGCATCGCCATCGCGGCCAGCAGCGGGCTGTCCTGAGTCGAGGTGCTGTCGTCCGCTTCGGCTGCCGGCTTGGCGCCCTCGGGGGAGGTGGCATCGCTGGCGACAGCGGCCGTTGGCGCCGGATCCGCGCCCTGGGCCAGGGCGGCGAGTGCAGCGGCAAGGGCGCCGGAGGCTTGCGTGCCCGCGGCGGCGGCCTGCTGGCCGAGCCATTGGGCAAAAGGCGCGCCCGCCGCGGACGGCGCGTTCGAGGCTGAGGCCGCGGTCGAAGTGCCGCCGGGAACGGCTTGTGCTGCCTGGACCGCCGGGTCTGTCTTGGCGCTCGGCGCGGCGGCCTTGCTGATTGGAGTGGACATCATGGTCATACCTGGCTCGTGCCTGATTCTGTTTCGGTGTGGATCGCATAGGCGATCCAGCCGTCTTTATTGTTGCGTAGTTGTTCCAGCCGGCTGGCCAGTTCGTCCGAGGCGCCCGTCGCGGCCTGGAAGGCGGCGTCGTGGGCGGCGCGCAGGTGCGCGATGGCCTGGCGCTCGGCCGCGCTCCACGGGCCGCGCGCGGCCAGTGTGCGCAGCTGCGGCGCCAGCGCGCTCACCTGCTTGTCGAGGGCAGCCCAGTCGGCGCTGGCGGCCGCAGCGGCCAGGGCATCGCCGATGCGGAGCAGCTGGGCCTGGCGCTCGTCGCGCACCGTGTGCGCCTCAGCCATTGCGCGCCTGTACGCCGCTCCAGCCCTGGCGGATGGTGCTCATGATCTTCACGACCTCGTCGATCATGGCCGGATCCTGCTTGATCCCGGCGCCGTGCAGGTGTTTCGCGCAGAAGTCGTACAGGTTGGCCAGGTTGGCCACCACCTGGCCACCGCTCTCGAAATCGAGGGAGCTGGACAGGCCGTTGATGATGTCGACGCACTTGTTGATGCTTTGCGCGCGCGCTTCGTAGCGCCTGGCGACGATGTGCGCACGGGCGCGGGCCAGCTCGTCGAGCAGGCCGTCGGTGAGCAGCAGCACCAGTTCGATGGGCGAGGCGCGCGAGGTCTGCGCGTCCAGGCTGGTGGAATGGTAGCTGGCGTAAGCTTCTTGGTAAGACATGGTTGTTCTCTCAGGACTTGTCGCTGCCGAACAGGGCGTCGAAGAGGGACACGTTGCTGTTCATCTTGGACTGCAGCGTCTGCAGGTCGGTGAATTGTTTCAGGAAGCGGTCGTAGGCCGAGTTGTACTGGTTGTCGAGGTCGCTCTGGCGCTTGGTCACGTCGGCCTGCAGCTTGGTGTTGGCCTCGGTACGTTGCTTGATCTGGCCGCTGGTGCTGCTGCTCCACTGGTTCAGGTAGCTGTTCAGCGAGCCGGCCACGCCTTTCGGGGCAGTGGTGCTGCTCGAGCCGATCAGGTCGTCCAGGCCGGTGGGCGAGGCCTCGAGCTGCTTGGCGAGGCGCGTCGAATCCAGCGTCAGGGTGCCGTCGCGGTTGGCAGTGATGCCATAGGTGGCCAGCGTGGCGCCGCTGGCCGGGCGCAGCAGCGACACCAGGCTGCCTTGCAGCGCCTTCACGCCGGCATCGTGGGCAAAGGCGCCAGCCGCCACGCTGTTGGTCGGATCGCCCGGATCGACCAGCTTGTCGATCGCGGTCTTGAGCGCGTTGTAGGCGTTGACGAAGGACTGGACGTTGGCCACGGTGCCGTCGCTGTTGCTGCCGACGGTCACCGTGAACGGGTTCTCGCTTGCGCTCTGTGCGCGGGTCACGTTCACCGTGACGCCGTCGATGTTGGTGAAGCTGTTCGACGCCTGCTGGATCAGGGTGCCGGTGCCGGGCTTGCCGCCCAGGTAGACCATTGCGTCCTTGGCCTGGGTGACGATGGTGCGGTTGGCGCTGCCCAGCTGATTGCTCAGCGTGGTGCTGGCTGCCCCGGAGGCGTCGGTGATTCCCGTGGCCGACATCGAGATCATGTTGGCGGCGCCGGTGTTCTTGGATGTCAGCACCAGGCGCTGGACGCCGTCGACCGTCACCACGCCGGCCGAGACGCGGCCTGCATTGTCGGCGTCCTTGTTGATCGCGGCCGCGATTTCACGAATGCTCAGCGTGCTGTTGCCGTCGGTGCTGGCGGCGCCCAGGTCGACGTCGAAGCCGGTCGAGGCGCCGCCATTTTCGTCGGACAAGGTGATCGTGAGCTTGCCGGTGGCGCTGGCGCTGTCGTCGGTCAGGCCGTTGTACGACACCTGGCCGGCGGTGGCCAGCTGCTGCACGAACAGGCTGTAGGTGCCGGAGGCCGCGTTCGGCTTGGCGCTGGCGCTGCCGACGGTGGTGTCGGACAGGGTCGCGCTGGTGGCCAGCATCGACTTGCCGACGCCGGTCAGCGTGCTCAAGCTGGTCTGGAAGGCCGAGATCGCCGAGCTCAGGGTCGACAGCGCCTTGGTGGTTGCCGTGGCAGTCTTGGTCTGGTTGTCGATGCGCTGCTGGCCGGCGGCCGTGGCCTTTTGCGCCAGCGCGGTCGCGGTGCTGGTCGGGTCGTAGGTCGGTGCGGTGATCGTTGATGCCATGTCTGTTCCCTTTACTTGTTCTGGTAACTCAGTCGGCCCGTCCGGCCAGCCACGACTGTGTGGCAATCTCATCCTCGCGCTTGCGCTGCGCGCGGTCCTGCTCGCGTGCGAACGCGATTTCCTCTTGCGCCAGCACCTTGCCCAGCAGCTCGCGCCGGGTCCAGGCCTGGGTCAGCTTGCGCTGCGATACTTCCATGTTCGCTTCGTGCAGCTGCAGGTCGGTGCGGTGGCTGTCGGCCAGCTCGAACACGGCCTGCTTGTAGTTGCCGCAGTTGACCGCCAGCGCCGGCGACAGCGCCAGCTTGCCGGAGGGGCCGCTGCCCACGGCCAGGTCGGTCAGGCGCGCGACGCTGGTCTGGAAGCGCTGGCGCGTGGCTTCCTGTTTCGCCAGGTCGGCCTGCAGGCGCTCCACTTCCGTGCTGCGCAGGCGCACCAGGGTGCCGAGGCTGTCGATGGTATGTGCCTTGCTCATGCCATCATCGCCTGCAGTTGTTCGACCGACGGTGCAAGCGGCGCATCTTCACGCGTGCCCTGGCACAAGAAGGCTTCGATGTGCGGATGCAGCTTCACCGCGCGGTCGGTTTCCGGATCGGCGCCCGGCTGGTAGGCGCCGAGCGGGATCAGGTCGCGCACGCGCGCATGCTTCGCCATCGCCGCCTTCAGCTTGCGCGCCGCCAGCGCGTGCTCGGGCGCGACCACCTGCGCCATGCAGCGGCTGATCGACTGGGCGACGTCGATCGCCGGATAGTGGCCGCGCTCGGCCAGTTCGCGCGTCAGCACGATGTGGCCGTCGAGGATGGCGCGGGCGCTGTCGACCACCGGGTCCTGCTGGTCATCGCCTTCCGCCAGCACCGTATAGATGGCGCTCATGGAGCCATCCGCGCGCTCGCCGTTGCCGGCCGATTCGCACAGTTGCGGCAGGTGCGAGAACACCGAGGGCGGATAGCCGCGCGTGGCCGGCGGCTCGCCCAGCGACAGCGCGACTTCGCGCAGCGCCATCGCGTAGCGGGTCAGCGAATCGCACAGCAGCAGCACGTTCTGGCCGCGGTCGCGGAAGTGGGCCGCGATCGAGTGGCACATTTCGGTCGCCATCACCCGCATCAGCGGCGATTCGTCGGCTGGCGCCACCACCACCACGGCGCGCTTCAAGCCTTCCGGCCCGAGCGATTTCTCGACGAATTCGCGCACCTCGCGGTTACGCTCGCCGATCAGGCCGACCACGATCACGTCGGCCACGGTCTGGCGCGTGATCAGGCCGAGCAGCACCGACTTGCCGACGCCGGAGCCGGCCATCAAACCGACGCGCTGGCCCTTGCCGATGGTGAGCATCGCATTGATGGCGCGCACGCCGACATCCAGCGGTTCTTCCACCGGCGCCTTGCGCAAGGGATTGACCTTGGGCGGCGTCGGCGAAAGGATCTGGTCGCCGCCGAGGCGGCCGAGGCCGTCGATCGGCTCGCCCAGGCCATTGACCATGCGCCCCATCCATTGCGGGCCGATCTGGATGGCGGTCGGGCCGGTGGACGGCAGCACGCGCGCGCCGGTGACCAGGCCGTCGGCCTTCTTGAACGGCATCAGGTAAGTCACCTTGTCGCGAAAGCCCACGACCTGCGCGTCCAGCCAGGAGCCATCGACGGTCTCGACGCGGCAGCGCTGGCCGGTGTGCAGCTTGCAGCCGACGCTTTCCAGCAGCAGGCCCTGCACCGCGACCAGGCGCCCGGTCGGCGTTGCCACCGGCACGGCGCCGATGTCGAGCGAGCGCAGGGTTTCAGCCAGTGCGCTCATTCCTCACCTTTTTTGTCGGCGGCGTCCAGGCCTTCGCGCACCTGCTCCATGCAGGCGGCCAGGCGGTTCTGGCAGCCGGCGTCGACTTCATGGTCGCCGGCGCGGACGCGGCATTCGCCCGGCACCAGGCTCGGGTCGGCCATCAGGTTCCACTTCTTGGCGCGCTTCGGATCGAGTTCCTGGATGCGCTTGAGTTCTTCCGGATTGAGCATGACCTCGACGTCGTCGCGGGTCGGCGGCATGCCGGCCAGGGCTTCGTCGACCAGGGCCAGCATCTGCACCGGCTGCAGCGCGAGTTCGGCGCGGATCACCTGGCGCGCGATCTTGCCGACCAGGTCGACGACTTCGTTGCGCTGGGCGTTGCGGTATTCGGTTTTCAGTTTCTTCAGCGCGCGCAGCATGGCATCGACCGGCTTGGTCGCGGCCTCGATCTCGGCCAGCGCCTGCTGGCGGCCTTCTTCGTAGCCGCGCGCCAGGCCCTCGGCATGCCCCGACTCGAGACCTTCGGTGCGGCCCTGTTCGAGGCCGACGTCGTAACCGTCGCGCTGGCCCTGGCGGTAGCCGTCGGCCACCGCGCCCTGCCAGTCCTCGCCGCTGCCGCCGGACGAGGGCGCGCCGCTACCGACATTCGCGTTGGCGATGAAGTGGGCCAGCGGTGGGAAGTGATAAGGCCGGAACTGCTTCATTCCGCGGTCGCCTCGGCGAACAGCTGCACTTCGATCTCACCGTTGTCGACCAGCTCCTTGACCGAAGCCATGATCTCGCGGCGGGTCTGCTCGATGCGCGACATCGGCACCGGGCCGGAACGGCGCATCAAGTCCTCGAAGCTCTGGGCCTGGCGCTTCGGCATGGCGCCCAGCAGGGCGTCGCGCAGCGCAGGCTCGGCACCCTTGAGTGCAATCGCCCACTGCTCCAGCGGGATCTCGTCGAGCAGGCGCGTGACGGTCTGCTCGGTCTGTTTCGACAGGATGAAGAAGTCGTACATCGACATCTCGATCTTGGACACCACCTCGGGATCGTGGGCGCGCAGCAGCTCGACCATCGTGCCGCGGTTGTTCGGCAGGCGGTTCAGGATCTCGGCGGCCTGGCGCACGCCTTCGACCGTCGAGCTCTGGGTGTCGAGCGCGGACAGGCAGCGCTGCACCAGGTCTTCCAGCTCCTGCAGCAGGTCGCGGTCGATCTCTTCCAGGCGGGCCAGGTTAAGGAGAACGAGTTCGCGGCCTTCTTCCGGCAGCGCGTCGATGATCTGGCCGGCCAGCGCGGCCGGCAAAAAGGCCAGGAACACGGCCTGCATCTGCACGTGCTCGTTGGCGATGTACTCGGCCAGCCACTTCGGCGAGGCGTACTGCAGGCGCGCCATCATCGGACGAATCGCATCGCCATAGATCGTGTTGAGGACCGAGTTGGCGATCTCGCTGCCCAGCGCCAGGTCGAGCGAGCGCTTCAGGTAGCTGCGCGAGGCGCCGTGCAGGCCGCTTTGCTGGCGGTAGTCGTCGAAGAACTTCTGCGCCGCATTCTTGACGGCGTCGACCTTGATGCCGCTCATCCGGCTCATCACCTGGGTCAGCTCGATGAGTTCTTCGCGTTCGAGGCAGCGCAGCACGGCGGCCGCCGGCTCTTCGCCGATCGAGAGCAGGACGATGGCGGCCTGCTCGACCGGGGTAAGCGCTACTTCCTGCGTGTCGTTACTGTTCAGATCCGGCATTTTTCTTTTGCACCCATTGTTTGACCACTTCAGCGACCCGCTCCGGCTCCTTGGCTGCCAGGACCTTCAGGTGATCGACCATCACATCCACGGCCGAACCGGCCGGGGGCAAATCATAATTTTCGAGCAGCGGCTGGACCGGCAGCGTGCCGCCCAGGTTCGGCGTGGTGCCCGAGGCGCCGAGCGCAATCGCGCCGCCAGCGCCGGCCGGGGCAGGCAGCGCGCCCGCAGCACCACCAGCCAGAGCCGGTGTGCCGGCATTACCCGCTACCTGCTGCAGGCCCGCCGCTTGCGGTGCCAGGCGCTGGTTCATCGCACGCAGCAGCGGGCGCAGCACCAGGAACCAGGCCAGCAGGGCACCGATCGCGTAGAGTATCCAGCCGGTCATGTCGACCACGTTGTCGCGCTGCTGGTACCAGGGCTCGACCGCGACCGGGGCCGGGAAGGACAGGGCGGACACTGCCAGCACGTCGCCGCGGGTGGTGTCGATGCCCAGGCCGCCGCGCAGGATTTTCTCGATGTTGGCGATTTCGGCTGGGGTCCAGCCGGTCTTCGGCGTTTGCGCCTTGGCGTTGTTCAGTACCACCGCCACCGACAGCTTCTTCAGGCGGCCGCGCGCGCGCTTGATCTGGGTGATCGCACGGTCGTAGGCGTACTGGCGGGTGGTGGCGTTCTTGCGGTTGCTGCCATCGTCCTGCTTGGCGGCGCCGTCGGTGCCCGTGGTGGTCGCCGCCGGGTTGGCTTCGGCCGGCGGACGGTTCGACAGGGTGCCCGGCACGCCCAGGGCCATGCGGCTCTTTTCCATCTCTTCGCGCATCGCCTCGCTGGTCACCTTCGGCGCTTCGCCGTACTTCTCCTGGGTTTCCTCGATCTTGTCGTTGTCGACGTCGGCGGTGACGCTGACCTTGAAGTTGTCCGCGCCCAGCACCGGGCCGAGCAGGTCGTTGACGTTGGTGCGCACCGCGTCCTGGAAATGCTTGGCGGCGCTGTCCGACTGGGCGGCGCCGTCGAAGCCCTCGCTCAGGTCCACGCGCGAGGACAGGTAGTTGCCGTTCTGGTCGACCAGCGATACACGGGCGGGCGCCAGGCCGGCCACGCTGCCCGAGACCAGGTTCACGATCGCCGCGATCTGCTCGTTGGACAGGGTATGGCCCGGCTTCACCGCCACCACGACCGAGGCCGAGGACTTGTCGCCGTCACCGGCCACGAAGGAAGTCGACTTGGCGATGGCCAGGTGCACGCGCGCCGATGCGATCGCATCCATGGTCAGGATCGATTGCGACAGCTCGCCTTCCAGGCCGCGCCGGAAACGCACGTCCTGCACGAACTGCGACACGCCCAGCGGGTCGTTCTTGTCCATCAGTTCGAGGCCGGCCGGCAGCTGCGCGGTCACGCCCTTGGCGGCCAGCAGCATCCGCACCTTGCCCAGCTGGGAGGAGGGCACCAGCACCTGGCCGGATTGCGGATGGACGCGGTAGGACACATGCTCGGCTTCGAGCACGCCCATCATGTCGGCGGCGGCGACCTTCTCGCTGGCGCCGAACACCGGCTTGTAGCTCGACTGGTCGTTCCACATGTAGAGCATGACCGCGGCGGTCACGCCCAGGGCGAGCACCAGCATCGGGGTCAGGTTTTTGGAGAGCGCGGGCGGCAGCGCGAGGCGCTTGCCGGCAACGGCGGACTTCAGTGCAGCGATCACGTTTCTGTTCCTGGTAGTGAAGCTTGGGTCAAACCGGCAGCTTGAGCAGCTCGTCGACGGCGCCCATGACTTTGTTACGAACCTGCATCAGCATCGAGAAAGACAGGCTGGCCTGCTGCGACGACAGCATGGCGCCGACCAGGTCGTCGCTCTTGCCACTGTCGACCGCGGCCATCTTGTCGCCGGCGACCCGCTGCTCCTGGTCGACGCCGGCAATCGCATCCTTCATGCTTTGCGCGAAAGAGAAGCTGCCAGTGGCCTGGCCCTGGCCCAGTTGGCTGCCATCGATCGACGGCGCCACGGCAAGGCGGCTGGCATCGTTGTTCAGTGCTGCCAGGTCGGCCCGGATCAGACCAGCAAGTTCAGTTCCCATCGTGTTTCGACTCCATGATCAGGTGATACGCGGTTGAATTCGCTGCAGCGATTTGACGTTGTTGCCAAGCGTCACCACAGTCAAGCGGATATTTCTTTGAAGAAATTGTTAAATCTGCAGGGGCGTGGCAGAACTAGGTGTAACACGCGAAAGACAGAGAACACTTGTCAGATTTCCGGTGAAGCAGAGACAAATCGACAATTTCGCGTTGAATATGAGTATCTTACCGTACGGCAATGACGAAATCAAAGAGGAATCTCAAGCGCCGCGACACAATTTAGCAGGTATAATTGTTTCCCCGGGGAATGAAAAGATGGCATTCCCGATTAGTAGATTGTTAATTTAAAAATGCCGATCGTTAACATTGAGACTGCAGGACAGCATCCCGTGCTCGACCCCCGCCTGCTGGGGCGGCCTGTGCATTTGCTGCCCCAGTTCGCACTGCGCCTGCAGGACGACCTGGAAGACCTGATGCAGGGCAGCGCGCGGCGCTACTGGGGCGGCTGGCGCCTGGACGCGGTTGAATTTGGGCGCGCACCCCAAGTGGATGAACTGCGTTGGATGGCCGCAACAGGCATGCATGGCACGGTGTCCGTGGCCTTCGAACGTGGTTTGCTGCTGGCACTGTTGGAACGGCGCTACGGTGGACGTGGCGCCGGCGCAACGCAGCAGGACGCCGCGAAAGACCGTAAATCCGAACGGATTACCGCAACCGAAGAGCGCCTGAGCGTCGTTATGACGCAACAGATGATCGATTTGTTGTATGGACGCATCGCTGTCAGCCTGGCAATGGAGGTCGCGCCGCTGCCGGTGCCGGCCAATGCCGTGGCCGCTACGACGGTGCCCGGCACCAGCAGCTGGGCCGTGTGCGTGCAGGTGCGCGATGCCAAGGACAACGCCGGCCAGTTCTGGATCGCTCCCGACCAGGAACTGATGGCTGCCATCCTCGGCAGCCTGCGTCCGGACCAGCCGCGCCCGCGCGCCGCGCGCGGCCCCAGCGAACCGCTGGCGACCAAGCTGCAGGTGAAGCTCGAGGGCCGCCTGGTCAGCAAGGACATCACGCTGGGCGCGCTGTTCGACCTGAAAGTGGGGGACGTCATACCGGTCAGCATGGGCCGGGCCGATGTCCTGCTCGACGAAGCGCGGCTGTTCACCGCCGCGGTCGCCGAGAGCAAGGGAAAGCTGTGTTTAACCTCTTTTGAAGATGCCGAGTAACTCACTATGAACCTGAACGACCAATTCGCCGGCGGCGATATCATCATCGACGACCTCGCCGAAGACGCTGCGCCGGCGGCGGCCGCTTCTCCCTCCGCGCGCCTGCCGCAGATGATGCGCCGCATCCCGGTGACCCTGACGCTGGAAGTGGGCTCGGCCCGCGTCTCGCTGCAGGAACTGATGGCCATCGGCCCGGCCAGCGTGATCCCGCTGGACGCCCTCGCCGGCGAGCCGCTCACTATTAAAGTAAACGGCGCCGCCATCGGCCGCGCCGAAGTGGTGGTCGCGGGCGAGCAATACGGCCTGAAAGTCATCGACCTGGATGGCCTCAACCTGGACCTGATCGCACCATGACGTTCAAGCAGGGCGACGCGCAGTCCTTTGCGGGACTGCGCCGCTGGATGCCGGCAATCGCCGGCGTTTTCTTGTTCCTGGCCGGTACGGGTGCCGCGGTGGCCGCGAATGCGCCGCCGCAGGACATCCTGTCCGGCGTGATTCCCGGTTCCTCGAGCGGCCTGACGGTGAAGTCGCAGATCCTGGTCCTGATGACCATCCTCGGGCTGCTGCCCGTGATGGTCATGATGATGACCAGCTTCACCCGCTTTGTCATCGTGCTGTCGCTGCTGCGCCAGGCCCTCGGCCTGCAACAAGGCCTGCCCAGCCGGATTATCACCGGGGTCGCGCTGATTTTGACCTTGCTGGTCATGCGCCCGGTCGGGCTGCAGGTCTGGAACGACGCCTTCGTCCCCTACGACAAGGACAAGATCTCGCTCGAGCAGGCGCTGAAGATCGCCGAGGTGCCGCTGTCGCGCTTCATGCTGGCCCAGACCAGCAAGACCGCGCTCAATCAGATCGCGCACCTGGCGGGCGAGCCGGCCGAGATGCAGCCGATGCAGCGCGCCTTCACGGTCAAGCTGGCGGCCTTTGTGCTGTCCGAGCTGAAGAGCGCCTTCCAGATCGGCTGCATGCTGTTCATTCCCTTCCTGATCATCGATCTGGTGGTGTCTTCGGTGCTGATGGCGATGGGCATGATGATGCTGTCGCCGCTGGTGATTTCGCTGCCGTTCAAATTGCTGCTGTTCGTGCTGGTGGACGGCTGGACCCTGACCGTCAACACCCTCGTGGGCAGCATCCACGGCTGGTAGAGCTATATATATGACTCCAGATATCGCAGTCGACGTGATGGTCGAGGCCCTGCAGCTGGTGATGCTGCTGGTGCTGGTGCTGGTGCTGCCCGGCCTGCTGGCCGGCGTGCTCGTCGCGCTGTTCCAGGCCGCCACCCAGATCAATGAACAGACCCTCAGCTTCCTGCCGCGCTTGCTGGTGACGCTGGTGGCCGTGATCCTCGCCGGCCACTGGATGACCGGGAAGCTGATGGATTACTGCGTGGCCGTGTTCCAGCGCGCCACCACCTTGGTGGGCTAGGCCGGATACCGATGCTCGAAGTCGCAAACCTGCTGCTGCCGATGCTGATGGCGCTGTGGTGGCCGTTCTGCCGCATCATGGCGATGCTGTCGACCGCGCCCGTGATCGGCGAAGGCCTGGTACCGCTGCCGGTGCGCGCGCTGCTGTCGGTGGTGCTCGCCTTCCTGATGCTGCCGCTGACGAAGGGCGCGGCGATGCCGGACCCATTCTCGCTGGCCGGCGTGGTCGCCATGCTGGAGCAGGCCGTGATCGGCGGCGTGATCGGCCTGGCGCTGCAGCTGACGATGGCGGTGGTGAGCATGCTGGGCTTCCTGGCGTCGAGCCAGATCGGCTATTCGATGGCGCAGATGAACGATCCGGTCAACGGCCAGCAGTCGGACGTGGTTTCCAGTTTGCTCGGGCTGGTCTCGATCCTGGTGTTCTTCGCCATCGACGGCCACCTGGTGCTGGCCGGCGTGATGGGCCAGAGCTTCCGGGCCTGGCCCGTCGGCGGCGGTTATTCGCCCATGCTGCTGGAAACGGTCGCCCTCAACGTCGGCTGGGTATTCTCCGCTGCCGTCCTGCTGGCGCTGCCGATCGTGTTCTCGACGCTGGTGGTGCAGGTCGGCTTCGGCTTCCTGAACCGGGTGGCGCCTTCGCTGAACCTGTTCTCGCTCGGCTTTTCGCTGGTGACGCTGTTCGGCCTGATGATGCTGGTGCAGGTGGTGCGCTTCATCCCCGAACACTATGTGCAGATGACCAACCAGGTGCTGGAAATGCTCCAGCAGCAGATGACGATAGCCCATGGCGGACGCATATGAGCGAAGGCACGGGCGGCGATAAAACAGAAAAGGCCTCGGCCCAGAAGCTGAGGAAGGCACGCGAGCAGGGCCAGGTAGTGCGCTCCAAGGACCTGGCCACCGCGGTCGGCATCCTGGCCAGCCTCAAGCTGTTCGTGTTCCTGCTGCCGGGGTACCTGGAATCCTTCCGAGCGCTGTTCCGCCTGGTCTACGTGCCGCTCGGCGCCGCCGGCTCCTTGGAAAACGCGATGTCGGTGGTGTGGGGCGGGGCGGCGGCGCTGCTGGTGAAGATGGTGCTGCCGCTGCTGGGCGTGCCTTTGGCAATCGTCGCATCGAGCATGGTGCCGGGCGGCTTCGTGGTCTCCAGCAGCAACCTGATGCCGCGCTTCGACAAGTTCTCGCCGGTGAAGAACCTGGGCCAGCTGGCCTCGGGCAAGCACTGGATTGGTTTTGCGACCTCGGTGGCGAAAGCGGCGGTGCTGGCGACGGTGCTGGTGCACGTGGTGCGCTCGGCCCTGAACGCCTGGGTCGAACTGCAGCGCATGCCGCTGAACGACGCGCTGCTGCACGGCGCCGGCCTGATGTTCGATGGCCTGATGGCGCTCGTGGCGGTGTTCCTGATTTTCGCGCTGATCGACGTGCCGCTGCAGGCCTTCCTGTTCGCGCGCGGCCAGCGCATGAGCAAGCAGGAAGTAAAGGAAGAATACAAGAGCAGCGAGGGCAAGCCCGAGATCAAGGCGCGCATCCGCCAACTGCAGCAGCAACTGGCGCGCCGCAACGTGAACAAGACGGTGCCGACCGCCGACGTGGTGATCGTCAACCCCGAGCACTACGCGGTCGCGCTGAAGTACGACCTTGACCGTGCCGAAGCGCCCTTCGTGGTGGCCAAGGGCATCGACGAGATGGCGCTCTACATCAAGAGCGTCGCGGCCAAGCACAAGATCGAGACGGTCTCGCTGCCGCCGCTGGCGCGCGCGATCTACAACACCAGCCAGGTGCAGCAGCAGATCCCGGCCCAGCTCTACCAGGCCGTGTCGCAGGTGCTGAATTATGTGCTGCAATTGAATGCTTTCCGTGCAGGCCGGCGCCAGGCGCCCCCACGGTTCCCGAATGAAGTGGCCGTGCCGGCCCATTTGAGCGAGGTAACACCCACATGAACCTGATCCAAAGCTTGCTGGTCGAGCTGCGCCGCCAGAAGTTCGCCACCCCGGCGTTCCTGTTGACCATCCTGGCGATGATCATGCTGCCGCTGCCGCCGGTGCTGCTGGACGTGCTGTTCACGTTCAACATCGTGCTGGCGCTGATCGTCATCCTGGTGTCGGTGTCGAGCAGGCGGCCGCTCGACTTCTCGGTGTTCCCGACCGTGATCCTCGGCACCACCCTGATGCGCCTGGCCTTGAACGTGGCCTCGACCCGCGTCGTGCTGCTGCGCGGCCACGAGGGCACGCACGCTGCCGGCCAGGTGATCGAAGCCTTCGGCAACGTCGTCATCGGCGGCAATTTCGTGGTCGGCATGGTGGTCTTCGTGATCCTCATGATCATCAACTTCGTGGTGGTCACGAAAGGTGCGGAACGCATCTCGGAAGTCTCGGCGCGCTTCACGCTGGACGCGCTGCCCGGCAAGCAGATGGCGATCGACGCCGACCTGAACGCGGGCCTGATCAACCAGGAACAGGCGCAGCAGCGCCGCAAGGACGTCGCCAACGAAGCCGATTTCTATGGCGCCATGGACGGCGCTTCCAAGTTCGTGCGCGGCGATGCCATCGCCTCGATCCTGATCCTGTTGATCAATATTATCGGCGGCATCGCGATCGGCGCCCTGATGCACGGCCTGTCCTTCGGCGACGCCTTCCGCACCTATGCGCTGCTGACCATCGGCGATGGCCTGGTCGCCCAGATCCCGGCGCTGCTGCTGTCGGCCGCGGCCGCGATCCTGGTCACCCGCATCAGCGATTCCGGCGACTTCGAACAGCAGGTCGGCGGCCAGCTGCTGGCCCAGCCGAACGTATTGTTCTCGGCCGCCGGTGTGATGGTGATCCTGGCCCTGGTACCGGGCATGCCGTGGTTCTTCTTCATGGTGTTTGCTGCCGCGCTGGGCTACGTCGGCTGGAAATTGACGCGCGAAGTCAAGGCGCCGGACACCGCCGGCGTGGCGGCGATCGAGGCGGCCCTGCGCGACGAGCGCTCGCCGGAACTCGACTGGCAGCAGCTGCCGGTGGTGCAGCCGATCTCGGTGGCGGTCGGCTACAAGCTCGTGCACCTGGTCGACAAGGCCCAGGGCGAAACCCTCACCAAGCGCATCATGGGCGTGCGCCAAAGCCTGTCCGAGCAAATGGGCCTGCTGCTGCCGCCGATCGGGGTGCGCGACGACCTGACCCTACGCCCGAACCAGTATTCGATTTCGATCAACGGCACCGTGGTGGCCGAAGGCGAAGTCCAGCCGGACTGCCTGATGGCGATCCCGTCGCCCAACGTCTACGGCGAACTGGATGGCATCCCGGGCATCGAACCGGCCTTCGGCATGGCCGTCACCTGGATCGAACCGGAGCAGAAGGCGCATGCGCTGGGCCAGGGTTACCAGGTGGTCGAGGTGGCAAGCGCGATCGCCACCCACACTTCGAAGGTCGCGCGCGACTACATGGCCGAGCTGTTCCGCCACGAAGACGTGCCGGCCATGATGGAACGCCTGAGCGCGCTTTCGCCCAAGCTGGCCGGTGCGCTGGACAAGGCGCTGAGCCACACCCAGCTGCTGCGCGTGTTCCGGGTGCTGCTGGCCGAACACGTGTCGCTGAAGGACATCGTCGTCATCGCCACCACGCTGCTGGACAGCGCGGAAACCACCAAGGACCCGATCCTGCTGGCGGCCGAGGTGCGTTGCGCGCTGCGCCGCCAGATCGTCTCCACGCTGTACGGCAAGAAGAAGGACATGCCGGCGTTTAACCTGTCCGGCGAACTGGAAAACATGCTGCTCGGTTCACTGAACCAGGCACGCCAGGCGGGCGGCGGCAAGGTCGTGCTGGACAACTACCCGATCGACCCGCAGCTGCTCTCGCAACTGCAGCTGAACATGCCGGTGGCGCGCGAGCAGATGAAGCAGCAGCACACGCCGCCGCTGCTGCTGGTGCTGCCGCAGATCCGGCCGCTGCTGGCACGCTATGCGCGCCTGTTTGCGCCGGGGCTGCATGTGTTGTCGTATAACGAGATTCCCGAGAACCGGGAAGTGTCGATCGTCGGTACGGTCGGTTGATTCGTAGCGTGGTGATTTCAGCGCTTTGACCGTGCCGGCAACAGCAGCGCCAGCTCCGCCATCGCCCTGAACACCTGCAGATTGAGTGCGGACGCCGCTTCGGCCGAAGGCAGGCGCGCATGCACGCGACCGTCGGACGGGGTATTGCCGTATTTCCAGCCCAGCACGCGCAGGCCGGACTGCCGGATCGCCGCTTCCATGCGCGGCTGCAGTTCGCGCAGGCGCAGCATCGTGCGTTCGTCCGGCGCCCACACTTCCATCATGACCCCATCCGCAACTGGTTCGGCCTGTACTGTGACGATGCTGCCGTCGGCCAGCACCAGTTCCAGGCGCAGCGCGGCGCGGCCGCGGCGGCGCCGCTGGCGACCGTTCTGCTGCTCCGGTTCGCCCTGCACCACGCGCAGGTGCTGGTCGCGCGCGTCGCCGGTGTGCACGGTGAAGCGCCAGGCGTCGGCGGGCGTGCCGGCCAGGTTCTGCTGGGACGCGAGACGCGGTTCCGCCGCCATCATTTGCGCACTCAGTTGAGCACTAAGCAGCAAGGGCGTCGATAACTGGCCGCTGCGCAGCTGCTGCTCGCGGGTGGCGAGCTGGGTGCCGTAGTCGCGCACCATGCCGCGCCAGGCATTGGCGAGCGTGCCGCCGTCCGGCGTGGGCCAGGTCAGCTGGCGCGCCATGATCACCTGGTCGGGACGCATCGCCGCGCCGTCGGCGCCGGCCGCTGCATCGCCGGCGGGTGCCGGCAGCCCCGGCGCAAGCAGGGCCTGTGGCAAGGGCAGCGCATCGAACTCGGCCTGCAGCAGCGCGACCGGCGCGACCGGCGTGACAGGCCCCACCGGCATCGGCGGCAAGGCCGGTACTGCCAGGGGAGAAGGAAGGGCGGGGAAGGAGAAGCTGGCCATGATGAGCACAGTGTAGAAGTAAAAAGGCCAACCCTGGGGTTGGCCTTCGAAACTGTCCCGCCTGTGTCAGCGCGGGAGGGTGGCCAGGGGCCGTACGATTACTGCAGCAGGGACATGACCATCGAGGACATGCTGTTGGTCTGCTTCAGCATCGCGGTGCCGGCTTGCAGCAGCATCTGGTTCGAGGTCATGCTCGACGATTCGGTGGCGAAGTCGACGTCCATGATCAGGCCCGAAGCAGCCTGGGTGTTGGTGCTGATGTTCGACAGGTTGTTGTACACGTGGTCCAGGCGGTTCGCTGCAGCGCCCAGGCCCGAACGGACCTTGTTGACCGACGCCAGGGCGGTGTCCAGCTTGGCGATGGTGGCGTTGGCGGCGGTGCCGGTGGCGATTTCAGTGCCGACCACGCCGGTGGACGAAGCGTAGTTGGCGGTTGCAGCGGTCACGTTGGTGACGACCGAGGACATGTCGGTGCTCAGGTCGACCTTCATGGTTTCCGACGACGACGCGCCGATCTGGAAAGTCATGCCGGTGGTCGAGGCGATGGTGCCGCCGACCAGCAGCTTGTTGCCGCCGAAGGTGGTGTTCTGCAGGACGTTGCGCAGTTCCTTGCCCAGTGCGTCGAATTCCGACTGCATCGCGGTCTGGTCATCGGTGGTCGACGATGCGTCGGCCGCCTGGGTTGCCAGATCCTTCATGCGGACCAGCATGTTGCCGACTTCGTCCAGCGCGCCTTCGCCGGTTTGCAGCATCGAGGTGGCGTTCTGGGTGTTGCGCATTGCGACGGCCATGCCCGAGGTCTGGGCTTTCAGGCGGGAAGCGATCTGCAGGCCGGCGGCATCGTCCATTGCCGAGTTGATGCGGTAGCCGGTCGACAGGCGGGTCATCGAGGTCGACAGCGACGATTGGGTCTTGCTGATCGAATTTTGGGCCGACAGTGCGGCGTTGTTGGTGTGAAGGCTCAGCATGGTGGACTCCTGATTGGTTCGGTAAGAATCGGTAATTCGGTCGGTGTTCTTTGAGAAAAATTCGAGTTTGTCTCGCTCTCACAGGTACAAGACGACCGATTCTCAGAACTCATTAAGTGCCGTACGGAAATTTTTTTAAATTATTTTTCGTGATGTAAAGAATTCAAGAAACAAAAGGCCGGCGTCGCGCCGGCCCCTGCATAATCCCGGAGGATCGGGGGAGTGTCAGGCGTTTCCGTCTTCCGTCGCCGGCATCAGGTCGGACAACTCCACCTGCAGCGGTGCCGCCGCCTCGTCCGCGCACCAGCGCTGCCACATCCGGCGCAGACCCAGTTCCATGCCGGCGGCGGCCACGCCCGGATAGCCGAGGATGGAATTCAGGAAGCGGTCGCGCATCGTCGCCCGCATCGTGGCCAGCGCGGAGGTGTTCTGGGACAGGAACACGCCCAGTTTGATATAAGTGTCCTCGTCTTCGGTAATGAAGGTGCCCAGGCCCAGGTGCGCCATGAAGACGGCCGCGGCATGGCTCGGGTTGGTGGTGCCGACGGTGGCCAGGGTCGGCACGCCCATCCAGAGCGCATGGCCGACCGTGGTCGAACCGGTGTACGGGAAGGGGCTAAGGCAGATGTCGACTTCATGGTGCTGGGCCAAGTAGCCGTGCACATGGGTATGCGGGCGCAGCATCAGGCGTTCGCGTGGGATACCCTCAGCCTTGAACCAGTCGACCAGCACGTCGTCGACGCCGCCGCGCAGACCGCCGAGCAGCATCATGGCATCCGGCACCGCATGCAGCAGGCGCGCCCATTGGGCGATCACTTCCCGGCTGAGCTTGCTCGCGCGATGGAAACTGCCGAAGGTCAGGTAGCCGTTCTTCTGTGCCGGCGAAGCATTCACGTCGGGCGCATCGCCGTGGGGGAGGAAGGCGGCGCCCAGCGGCAGGCGTACGATCTGCTCGCTGAACTGGTCGTCGTAGCGTCCCTTCGGTACGATGAAGCGGTCGCACAGGACGTAATCCATGGCGCGCAGGCCGGTCGTGCCGGCATAGCCGAGCCAAGTGGCCTGCACCGGCGCCGGCTTGCGCGCGAACAGCGGCAGGCGGTTCAGGGCCGAATGGCCCGACAGGTCGATCAGGATATCGATGGCGTCGGCGCGGATCATGCGCTCGGCCAGTGCGTCATCGACGCCATGGATCGGGCGCCATGCACAGGCATTGGCGCGGTGCCGTGCGGTCGACTCGTCCTCGATGCTATTGTTGTAATAGATATACAGGCTTACCTGGCTGCTCTCTTTCATCGCCTCGAATACCGGCGCCACGAAATGGGATACCGCGTGGTTGTAGAGGTCGCCCGACACGATGCCGATGCGGATCCGGCGCGCCGGATCGCGGTCGTTCGGATGCGGCTGGCGCGAAGCCAGCAGCGCGGGCTCCCAGCGCTCGCCAAAGGAAAAGTGTTCGCGGGTCAGCTCGGCACCGTCGAAACAGCAATGGCTGAGGATGAACAGCACGATGCTGTGGTGCTCCGGGGTTGGCTCGACGGCGAGCAGGTGGCGCGCCAGCCGCAGCGCCTCCCGCCATTCGCCCAAGGAGAAGGTGGTATGCAGCAGGGCGCGCAGGACAAGGACGTTGTCCGGTTCGATCGCGAGCGCGCGCTGCAAGATGACGGCCGCCTCGGCGAGCTTGCCGAGCCTGTGCGTGGTCGAGCCATAGTCGCACAGGGTATTCGCATGGTCCGGCTCGAGTTCCAGCGCACGTACATAGCTGTCCAGGGCCGCTTCGGTCTGGCCGGCGCGTTGCTGACAGACCGCCATGTCCCGGTAGGCTTGGACGTCGTCGGGCCGGAGGCCGGTCAGTTCGCGATATGCGGCAATCGCTTCCTCATGCCGGGACAAGCGCATCAGCAGCCTGGCCTGGTCGCGCCAGGCATCCGCATTCCCGGGCTCGAGCGCGCTCACGCGCCGGATCAACGCCAGGGTGTCCTCAAGACGCTCCTGGCCGTTCAGCACCGCAGCAAGGCTCAGCAGAAACGCCGTGTTGTCGGGTTCGAGTTCCAGCGCACGCCGCGCGCCGGGTTCCGCTTCCTTGAAGCGGCGCAGCAGGCGCAAGGCATCCGCCAGGCCCTGGTGCAGATAAGCAGCATCCTGGAAGCGCAGCGCCGTGCGGAAAGCCTCCACCGCCGCCTCGTACTGTCCCAGCTCGAACAAAGCCGTCGCAAGGACGGCCTGCATGTCGCGCATCTTCGGATTCAATTCGAGCGCACGGCGTACCGCCGTCGCTCCTTCCTCGAGATGGCGCGCCTTCAGCAGCAGCACACCGAGCAGGGCATGGGCATTCGCATCGCGCGGATTGCGGCGTACGGCGAGCCGGTGCTGCTCGATTTCCTTGATGGAGCGGGTGGTATTCAGCGGCAGAGTAGACGAATTCATATTTCTGTGAGGAAATGGTATCGCTCGTGATTGTAAGTGCCCCGCGCGCACCTGTGACGGGATTTGTTGTTGTGCCTCCAGGAAAATTTTGGGAGCTTGGCAAAACGGGATGATCCTGAACGGCGCGTCCACCGCGACGTAGCTAAAGTAACAAGCATGTCAGGCTTCAGAGTGCTGCCAGGCGGCTGTAAAAAACAGCGTATATGCAGCGACCTTCCGTCGGTTGGCGTGTTGAGACATCTGAAATAGCTGTGGGTTGTTGCCGTCAGACTTGTTCAACAGAATAGGCCAGGAGCGGACATTTCAAAGTTCTCCTTTCGCCCGTACTTGCACTTGATCCAGAGACATGATGAACGGAGAGGTAGGCCAAGCATTACAATCAGTCTTTAATGGCTGAGGAAGCGTTATGTCTACCCTTTTAAATCACAACAGAAGAAACATCGTTGTCATCGGAACTTCTGCAGGCGGTGTACAAGCTCTCCAGGCGCTCTTTGCTGCTTTGCCTCCAGACTCGTCTGCAAGTTACTTTGTCGTGTTGCACATCCCTGCACACTCGCCGAGTCAGCTCGTTCACATCCTGCAAAAAGTTACTTCCATGCATGTGACCTTTGCGTGCGACCGGCAACTCATCATGCCAAACACTGTCTATGTTGCAAGTCCAGACCGTCATCTCATGGTTGAGGGCGATCGCGTCCGTATTACGCGCGGTCCGAAGGAATGCCGCGCCAGGCCCGCAATCGACGTGCTGTTCCGCTCGGCAGCACTGGCATTCGGCCCCCGCGTCATCGGTGTGGTCCTTACGGGTAGTCTCGATGACGGAACTGCGGGACTGTGGCAGATCAAGGATCGGAAAGGCTTGGCCTTCGTGCAGGATCCCGCAGAAGCGACACATGCTTCGATGCCGGAAAATGCTATCGAACATGTCGACGTTGATGTTCTCGGAACAATCGAGCAGCTGAGTGCGGCCATTGCACTGGAGTCTACCCGAGACATCGAATTACCAGTTTTGGAAGAGCCACGGGTGACCCAGCAGGTCGAGAACGCAGTTGCACTGGAGGGGAACGGAATGTATGCCGGCGTAATGGATCTTGGGAAAGTGTCGAAGTATACGTGTCCTGAATGTCATGGCGTCTTGGTACAGATCGAAGAAGGCAAGCTCGTGCGTTTTCGCTGTCATACTGGACATGCCTATTCATTTAAGGCGCTGCTTGTCGATATCAATGTGGCTGTTGATGCCAGTCTATGGTCGACGGTCAGGGCAATCGAGGAACGCATTCTCCTCTTGAAGCAGCTCGCCGATCTCGCCGAGGATGCCGGTAAGGTGGGCGAAGCGGCGCAATTGCGTGCCAAGGCAGGTCAGGCCGAAGAAAAATGCCAACCTCTCCGGGAACTTGTTCTCGATGTTGGTTTTTTTGCGGTGGACTGAACTGGCCACTGAGGGATGTATGGACGTGCGTCGATGGGAACCGACACGGTAAAGGTCGTGCCCCGGTCTTCTGCACTGTCAACGATGACACTGCCGCCGTGGCTTTCTACGTTCTGCACGAATGGCAGACCCAAATCCCAACCTTTGGGCCACCGCCGTGTACGGTGACGACCGCAACCGGCTAGAAGCGATCGTGCTGCGGACAGCCAGCTTCCAATCGTAAGCCATTGTTCGCACGTTTTCCTTTAGACTTGGTCAATACAGTTCGCGAGCTTAACAGAGCATGTTTTTATAGTGACCGTCAAGCTTATTGCCATCGTTGGTTACTTGAAAGCAAGGCGAACTCATCATGGAAACATCCTACGGTTGTTGGAACGACCGACAGGCCGTCGAACTAGCCCAACTCATGTTGCGTGACTCACGGCAACACGGCGTCTTTTTCTATGACTTTACGTCACATATCACTGGATGGAGTGAGGGAGCACACTTCATTACCGGTTGGACCGCAAGTGATGTACTCGGCCAACCTACTACCATATTTTGGACGCCGGAAGATAACAAGCACCGGCTCGCAGAGCATGAGGTAGATACTATACGGGTAGTTGGTATCGCAGAGAACGAACGCTGGCATATGCGTAAAGACGGCTCTCAGTTCTGGTGCAGTGGTATAAGTCTAGCCCTAAGCGATTCTGTTGGCCGACATACTGGCTTCGTCAAAATTTTTCGTGACTCAACAAATTTGCGAGCCCGCATAAAGTATCTCGAAAACGTCGCGCAGGAGTGTGATATCCGGATGAAGGATAAAGATGTCTTTACCGGGATGGTAGCTCACGAAATGCGTAACCCTCTTTCGCCGTTGAAGACCTCTGTCGAACTCCTAAAGCATTTACCAGCTGATAGCGCTAGGCAAGCACGTCCGCTCAGCGTCATAAGCCGTCAAGTTGTGTTCCTTGAGAAATTAATTGAGGATCTCATTGATGTGACGCGGGTTCAGACTGGAAAAATGAACATCAGCTACAGCACCGTTATTCTTCAGGAGGTCTTGTACGAAGCACTTCACCACTGTAGTGAGGCTGCAGAGGCGAAAGGACTGAAGGTTCATCACGTCATGCCACCGGTAGCAATCTATGTCGAAGTCGATCCGCAGCGCCTGCTGCAAGTCATACTGAATTTACTCAACAATGCAATCAAATACACGCCCGTTGGCCGTGATATATGGCTCATCGCTACAATCGATCAAACGCATTTCCTTTGTTCTATAAAAGACAATGGCCAAGGTATAAGTCCTGGTTTGTTGCCAAAGATATTCGATATCTTGACTCAAGCAAGTAGTTCTGACGCCGGACGCGGCGCAGGCCTCGGGCTCGGTTTAGCTGTCGTCAAGGAGATAGTATCGCGGCACCAAGGAAACGTCGAAGTACGAAGCGATGGCCCTGATAAAGGTAGCGAATTCATCATACGTATTCCTGTACGGCGACCACGCGGCTCAGATCCTGAACCATTCCCTCCACTTGACCAATGCTCATGACCTAAGCGCCATGTTGTAAGTTGAGGTTCGCGCGGCCCAAGCAAGCGAACTCATGGGTAAATTGTGGCATTGATTTGTGGCAGCAGTACAGTCAAATGTAGTGAAAATCGTGAACTAAAATGAATGATCTTAGGCAAGAAAATACGGATTTCTCCTATGAGAACCCCGTGAAAAAATATTTATGAGGGCCGTCGTTTGTCTATTGCCCCGATGATGGACTGGAGCGAGGTAGGCTGATTTTCACAGGGACCGGTGGTCGGGCTAGTGCAAATTTTGACTAGCAGATCTTTGCGAGGTTCACCGACTTTGTATGTTGAGGCCGACATCAACGCGTGAGGTTCTCAGTGTCTGTGTACTGCCTTCCAGGCTGCGTATTCGGACGGTCGCAAGCCATAGCGCGCTAGTACGCCGTCGTGCAGGCGCTTGAGTTCTTCGACGATGAGCGCCTGCACGCTGGACCGCTCATGCTCTGGGGCATCGCGCGCCACGGATCGCTGGATGCTGCCGAGTGGCTCGTTTTCCGGATGCAGAACGATCTCGCGGATGGTTTGCTTGACCAGGTCACGCCAGGCCAGGCGCAGGGGGTCGGGTTCGGCCAGGTTCTGTTTCAGGGCGAGGTATTCCTGTGTCGAGCGTTCGTATGCCCAGACGTACAGGTCGCGCAGCAGCTCGACGCGCGTCAGTTCATATACGCCGAGGGTGGCACGGCTGTAGGCTTGCTCGGGTACGTCCAGGAAGGTCAGGGGGCACAGATTGGCGCGAAACAGCGGCAGGTTCGCGGCCAGCCTGGACGTGCGTTTGTTGATGTCGGCGAACGGCTGCAGGTAAGGCAAATGCACCATCATGAAGAACGACTGCTCGAACGGATCGCCGATCCGATTTGCCTTGTCCAGCAGGGTGTCCAGGGTATCCTCGATTTGCTGGGGCGTCGGCAGGGGACGATAGACGCTTTGGCCGATGTCGACGGCGTGCTGGCGGATTCTGCCTTCGTCCGCCGGGTTGGGCAGCAGGTTTTCCGCCAGGGCGCTATGCAGGTTCATCAGCGTGTAGCGGTTGAACTCCGCTTCGCCGATGTTTTCGACCAGAAGTTCGATGGCCGTTTTGTGGTTCAGGATCATCTGCGTTTCGCTAGCGGCTTTGCCGCGTGCCGCTTTTCCGTGCTCGATGAGTTCGCGCGTATCGAGACGCGAATAAGTATTCCCTTCCAGATGGCTCGAGGCCCAGGACAGATCGATCAGCAGGCGATTCAGTATGGCCCTGCTGTAGGTCCCTGCGGGCGCGCCGACATCGGCGGTACGGCCCATCTTGTGTAGTTGGCGGCGTAGCGACTCCGACAGGTACCAGGTCTCGTTTGGTCGGTAGACGTCCAGAAAGTCGCGCTGGTAGCCCACCGGCTTGCGTGCTTCCACGCGCTGGTCGACATAGGCAAGGATGTCCTGGCTGTCCGCGGAGAGCGGGATAAAGCTGGGGAAGGTATCCGTACCGGCATTTTGAACGCTCGTGTCGGCACATATACCGGCGCTGAAATATCGACGAGCCCTGCCTTCGCCGACCGCGCTGACCTGCCCACGTTCAATCATTTGTGAGATCAAGCGTTGAGCCGTACGCCGGGCAACATGGGGATGTTGAACAAGAAGCTCAGCCAGTGTCGGCCCGGTGGCGGACACTTGAATACTTTTCAGAAAGTCATCAGCGGTTGACATGATCGATTGGCGCCGTTGGGAAAAAGATGGCGCTATTGTGGCGCGGTTCTTGGAACTGCGCCAGGTTTGCGTTGTGATTATGGCGCGGTTTGAGCCGAGCCCCTCTAAGGTGCACACAGGAGCTGAGCTTGCTAGTAAGCAATGTGGTTCTGCTGTACTTCGGAAAAAGCCCTGGGCACAGCGAGAACGTTCCGCCATGCAGGACGGCCAGGCAAAGGCACGAAGTTCTCATCCATGCGCTGCTTTCCATCGAAGAGGGAAGGCTGTCGTCCCGCCTTTTCATTCAGTTTGCGCATCCGTGCCCGGAGCGTCGATACTGCGATTGCCAGGTGCTTCGCTAACAGCGCGTACTCACTCCGAAAATTTGATAGAGCGACTGTATATGCGAATGCTTCTGAATACCTGCTTGCAAGCACGTCATAACTCTCGGCCTGCTCACGTGCTTCATCTGGTCGCGTATCAGAAATTCTCTCCGACAGGCGCAGACCTTCTCCATCGTCAAAATCAAGGCTATCAGCAAAGTGAAGCTGCCAATCTTTTTGTCGTCGTAGACTTGAATAGACGAGGGAGAAAATACTGTCTTCGTCTTCTGCTCGAAACAGATTGAGCTCACGGCCCAAGCGTTCTTGTAGGGTACATATTGCGATCCAAACCTCCCCGTACAGGTCTATCGCCCTGGCACCCGAGCCCGTAGACCGGGCGATCCTTTCAAGACGGCTCTTCGCTTTCAGAAGGAACAGTTGAAGGTCTCGATCCACAAAGATTTTTCTTTGATAAGAGAATGAATATTATGATCCTTTGGCAACATCAAATGAAGAAATTTTGGTCGGCGAAGGCGATGTGAATACATGACCTGGGAGTGAGGACAAGAAATTTTCAGGGTTCGATAAACGGAGCGCCATGGGTTGCCGCATCAACCACATGGATGGACGCAAGTGAGCTTTTCCTCCTGTAGACGTCGTAACACCGAAGCGAGGATAGATAGCATATGGTCGTCCACGGCGCTTTCGCTATAAACTATTGGGTTGCGTCAGTTGCTGGGCATTTGAAATCAAAGAAACTATGAAATATCGCAAACGACTTCTAAGTATTGCACCCATGATGGACTGGACCGACCGCCATTGCCGCGTGTTCCACCGTCAGATCACCCGTCACACCTGGTTGTATACAGAGATGGTGACCACCGGCGCGCTGATCCACGGCGACGTCGAGCGCCACCTGCGTTACGACGATGTGGAACACCCGGTCGCCTTGCAGCTGGGCGGCAGCGACCCGGCCGACCTGGCGAAGAGCGCCAAGCTGGGCGAGCAGTGGGGCTACGAAGAGATCAACCTGAATTGCGGCTGCCCGTCCGAGCGCGTGCAGAAGGGGGCCTTCGGTGCCTGCCTGATGAGCGAACCGCAATTGGTGGCCGATTGCGTCAAGGCGATGCGCGACGCCGTCTCGATCGACGTCACCGTCAAGCACCGCATCGGCATCGACTACAACGAGGACTACGGCTTCGTGCGCGACTTCGTCGGCACCATTGCCGACGCCGGCTGCACGACCTTCATCGTCCACGCGCGCAACGCCGTGCTGAAGGGCTTGTCGCCGAAGGAAAACCGCGAGATCCCGCCCTTGCGCTACGAAGCGGCGTACCAGCTCAAGCGCGAATTCCCGGACCTGGAAATCCTGATCAACGGCGGCATCAAGACCAATGACGAGATCGCGCTGCACCTGGAACACGTCGACGGCGTCATGATCGGACGCGAGGCTTATCACAACCCGTGGCTGATGGCGGACTGGGACGCCCGTTTCTATGGCAATGATGCACAGGGCAAGACCCGCGACGAGGTGCTGCAGGCCATGATTCCCTATATCCGCGCCCAGCTCGAAACATATGGCCCGCTCGGCCTGCGCCTGAACAGCATCACCCGCCACATGCTCGGCCTGATGGCCGGCCTGCCCGGCGCGCGAGCCTACCGCCAACTGCTATCCGACTCGCGGCGCCTGGCCAGCGGCGACCCGGAACTCCTGCTCGAAGCCGCCGCACGCCTGCGCCAGGCTGCCTGATTCCTTCCCCCTTGGTCCATAGTACGCATTACCGGCTTGTCTTTCGATGGCACTCGCAATCTAATCGCGGTGCCTGGCCGTGGCCAAAGAACAGCGCTGGTTGACCCTCCATACCTTATTTTACTTGTCTCAATTACACCACTCTCATACTTTAATGATGATTAGAATCATAATTTCTGTGTAAATACTTGCAGTTCTATGTATGATGGTTAACTTCTGGTATGCACTGGTGATCGATCGTGAACCAAGCACTTCCTGCCGTTTCTGTCTGCATTCCTTGCTACTGCGGTGCCGTGCACTTGGGTGCAGCCATTGCATCGGTGCTGGCCCAGACCTGGTCCGATTTCGAACTGCTCATCATTGATGACAATTCTCCCGACTACACCGACGAGGTCGTAGCCAGCTTCTCCGACCCACGTATCCGCTACCTCAAGAATCCGAACAACCTGGGGCCGGAAGGCAACTGGAACCGCTGCCTGGACGAGGCGCGTGGCCGCTATTTCAAGCTTTTGCCACAGGACGACCTGATCGCGCCGACCTGCCTTCAGCAGCAGGTGGCGGTGCTCGAGGCGGACCGCGAGCACAAGGTGGCGCTGGTGTTCTGTGCGCGCACCATTCTCGACGCGCACAACCGTACAGTAATGGTGCGCGGCTATGCGAAGCGCCGCAGTGGCGTTGTCGATGCACGCAGCCTGGTGCGGCAGTGCGTGCGGCGCGGAACCAATGTGATCGGCGAGCCGGGCAGCGTCCTGTTCCGGCGCGACAGCGTCGCGCGGGCGGGGCGCTTCGACGCAAGCATCCCCTACGTGCTCGACCTCGATTATTGGGTTCGATTGCTATGTATCGGCGATGCCTATTACGTTGCTGAGCCGCTGGCCTCGTTCCGGGTCTCGGTGGGTTCGTGGAGCGTGCGCATCGGCAGCCGCCAAAGTCTCGAATACCAGGAGTTTATCCGCAAGGTAGCGGCCGACCCGCGCTTTACCACCAGTACGCCGGACATCGTGCGCGGTCGGGTAATGGCCAAGGTGAACGCGCTGTTGCGCGCCGTGCTATACCGGGTGCTGGCCATGCACGCTGTCAAGCCATGACCTGGCTACTGGAGTTCTGGCGGCATCGCTGGCTGCGCTTCGTGGTGATGGGCGGGATTAACACCGGCTTCAGTTACGGCGTGTACGCACTGCTGGTGTATTGCGGCATGAACTATGCCGCCAGCAATCTTTGCTCGCTGATCCTGGGCATTCTGTTCAGCTTCCGCACCCAGTCGGCCTTCGTGTTTCGTGACGCGGCGCGTGGCCTGTTCCTGCGCTACGTAATGGTGTGGACGATCCTGTACCTCTCGAATATCGCCATGATCGGCTCGCTGATCCGTCTCGGCGCGAATGCCTATTCGGCCGGCGCCATGGCCATTGTGCCGACCGCGGTGCTGTCGTATTTCCTGCAAAAGTCGTTTGTGTTCAACGGGGCCGGGCGGGCTTAGGCATGCCTGGTTTGAGTGACTGCATCGCTTCACCGATAGGATGTGCATGCAACGTGTCGCCGTACTGGATGGATCGCCTTGGTTGACGGCGCAGTTATTGCGGTCCGGCCTGGTATCGTCGGTCTCGCTGTTCCTGTTCCTGTGCGCCTGGCACTGGCGCGTGGCGGGGGGACTGACCCTGGCGACTGGCGGCGCACTGGCACTGTTGCTGGTGCTATACCTGCTGTACGGGCATTTGTTCGCGGTGTCCATTGCGCGCTTCTTCAGCAATACCGTGGGCTTGCCATTCCAGCTCCTGGCCGGATATGTTGTCCTGAATACCCTGCTGTTCTTGTTGGCGCTATGCTCGCCGCTGGGCCTCGGGCTCGACCTGGCCGTGTTGAGCCTGGTTGGCGCGGCGGGCGCATTTGCTGTGCACAAGCGGATGCCGTACAGGGGGAGCGGGGCGCAGGCGAGGGCAAACGATGCCTGGGCGCCCTGGCTGGCCATCCTTGTCGGCGGCGTCGGTGCCACCATCTGGTGCGGCGATATCCAGGCCCCGTTGCAAGTGCAGGATGGCATGACGGTGTTCCAGGTCTGGCCTGACGTCTATATCCACCTCCGCGAAATCAGCGTGTTCGCCCAGTCCCACGGATTGCATTCGATTCATGACATCAAGTTGGCGGGAGGGCCGGCGCCGCTCTACCATTTTGCCAGCTACTTGTCCGCCGCGGCCATCAGCGCCGTGGGCGGCGCCAGCGCGATGCAGGCGTATGCGGGTTTCCAGCTACCTTTCGGCATCCTGCTGGTGGGCTTGGCGGCATATTGCCTGGCCGGTAGCCTGTTGAGCCGCCGGGCCGGCGTTGCCGCCGCCGCTGCCGTGGTCTTGCTGCCCGATGGCTTCCTGCAGGGCTTTGCGAACCGCTACCTGAGCTATTACTTTCTTTCTCAGGTCAATCTGGGCATGCTATACGGGATCGCTTGCGCCGCCCTGGCCTGGTTATTCGTGCTGGATGGTTGCCGGCGCGGCAAGCTCGCCACCGTCGTGCTGGGCTATGGCTTTCTTGCCGTCTGCTTGTTATATAAAGCCCACATCTTCGTGGCTAACAGCTATCTGCTGATGATGTGCCCGATCCTGTTTTTCACGCCTCTGCGGTTACGCTGGCGGCTGGTGCTCGCGATCATGGGAACGCTGCTGTTCATGGCCGTGGTCGCGGTTTCGCAGACCAATCCGCGGGTTCCGGTGCTGCGCCTCGACGGCAGCGGCATCAGCGCCTATCTGGTGCAGCTATTGCAGGATTACGACCCCGGCATCCTGAAATCATTCTTTGACCGCGTCTTGCTGAGGGAAGCACACGCCAAGCCGGTTCAACTGCTGTACGTGCTGGGGCTGCTGTCCCTGTCGACCTTCGGCCTCTGGATGCTGGCGTTGCCCGCTGCGCTCGCGGCTGCGCGCAAGAAGGTGGCTTTGCCGCTGCTTTGGTTTCCGCTGCTGGTAGTCGCCAATTACCTGGTCATGGCAGTCGGGCTCGCAAGCGACTCGCGCGGGGTCGGCACGCCGGACGAATTGCTCAACCGGCCACTGGTGTGGGCCTATTTCGTCACCGCCGCATGGAGTGCGGGCTTGCTCTGCCATGTCCTGGCCGACCCGCACACCGGGAGCGACAGACGCCAGCGAATGCGCCTGCGCGGGCTACTCGCCGTCGCGATGCTGGCAGCGGCCGCCGTCAGCACCCTGGTGTCGGCGCCAGGCCTGCAAACCTTTCCCAGCCGCGGTTTCGCCACCTTCGCCACCTCGAATGCGGTCCCTGCATGCCTCGTCGATGCTGCCGCCTTCCTGCGCACGCACAGTGCGCCCGACGACGTCGTGCATGATGCCGGCGGCGATGCGCGCTTCGTACTGACCGCATTGTCGGAGCGTCAGCTGTACGTCGGCGCGGTCGGCTTTGGTGGCACCAACCGTGAGCAGTTGGCGCGACGCGACGATATGCTGCGCTTCACGCGCCTGCCCGACACGGCGCAGGTCCTGCAATTTGCTGCCGCGCGCGGTATCGGCTGGTTCCTGGCCCATCCTGGCACGGCGCTGGACTGGCCGCCAGCATTATCACGACAACCCGCGTTTTCCTGCGGCGGATTCCGGCTGTACCGCTTCACCGATGCCATTCAGGCAGCGCCCTATCGCCAAAGCCTTCCGACATGAATACCCAGACCCAGTTCCCCCATCAGGAGAGCGCCCCCAAGGCCGGCGCGCCCGTGCATCGTCTGTCGATCGTGATTCCCGTGTACCGCGGTGAAAAGACCTTGCCCGCCATTGTCGCCGAGATCGCAGCGCTGACCTCGCAAGGCATCACGCCTGGCGGCCACTTGTTCGTTGTGTCGGAGGTGGTGCTGGCGCACGACTGCGGGCCCGACCGCTCGGACAAGACAATCGAAGCGCTGGCCGCTGAATATGCTTTCGTGGCGCCGGTCTGGTTGTCGCGCAATTATGGGCAGCACGCTGCCACCATGGCAGGCATGGCCAGCGCCACGGGGCAGTGGGTTGCCACCATGGACGAGGACGGCCAGCAGGATCCGGCCGACATCGTGCACCTGCTGGATGTCGCGATTGCATCATCGCTGCAACTGGTCTATGCGCAACCGCTGAATCCGCCGCCCCATGGCTGGGTGCGCAATACATTCAGCCGCACGGCGAAGGCGATCAGCACACGCATGCTGGGAAATAAATCGATTGGGCGCTTCAACAGTTTTCGTCTGGTCGATGGCGAGATCGCGCGCACGCTGGCGGCTTACTGCGGCAACGGCGTCTACCTTGATGTGGGCCTGTTCTGGATCACGGGGCGCATCGGCCACGCGCCAGTCAGGCTGCGCAATGAAATGGACCGGCCTTCCGGATATTCCTATTTTCGCTTGTTCGGACACTTCTGGAACCTGATCCTGACCACCGGCACCCGGCCGCTACGCCTGATCACCATCGTCGGTTTCATTTCGATGCTGCTCGCCATTCTCCTGGCAGCGTATGCACTGTACGGCAAATACGTGGGTAACGTGCCAACCCAGGGCTGGACTTCGCTGGTCACGGTGGTCGCGTTTTTCTCGGGTACCATCCTGGCCTCGATGGGCATCATTTCGGAATACCTGGCGGTTACGATGAACATTGTCATGGGCAAGCCCTTGTACGTCGTCAGCAGCAAGCCGGTACGGCCGCTGGTGCGTGCATGAAGACCGTGTGGGTGGTGGGCGCAGGTGGCTTGCTGGGCACGGCCCTGTGGCGCCGTTGCACCTCGCTCGGCGACGATGTGTTCATCCCGGACGGGCGGCTGGCGTGGGCCGAGCGCACGCGCCTGTTGGCGCAGATGCAGGCCAACGTCGCGGCCTTCGGGCAACGCGTTGAAGCGGCCGGCGCGGCCGAATGGGAAGTGTACTGGGCCGCCGGGGTCGGCACGATGTCGAGTCCGGCGGAAGCGCTGTCCCTCGAAATCGAGGCACTGGACGTGTTATTGGAGACGCTGGCATCCAATCCAGCGCTGGCCGGCCGGCCCGGCGCCATCGGTTTCGCCAGCTCGGCAGGGGCGATCTATGCCGGGGCAATGGGGGAGGTGATCAACGAAATCACGCCGGTGGCGCCGACGACACCGTACGCGCGGGCCAAGCTGCGACAAGAAGACATGGTGCACGCCTTTGCCACAGCGCGGCCTGGCACGCGCGCGCTCCTGGCCCGTTTCAGCACCTTGTACGGTACTGGCCAGGCCGTCGGCAAGCAGCAGGGCTTGCTGACCCATATCGCACGCAGCATCGTGCGCCACCACCCTGTGCAGATTTTCGTTCCCTTCGATACTATCCGCGACTATCTGCGGGTCGAAGACGCGGCTGCGCATATGATCTGCGCCTTGCGCGAGACCCTCCCGACGCACCAGTTGACCAAGATCGTCGCTTCCGAACATCCGACCACCATTGCCGAGATCGTCGCTACCTTCAGGCGTCTGGCACGGCGTTCGCCGCGCATCTTCACTAGCGCCAGCCAGCAGACCGCCCTGTACGGACGGCGCATGCAATTCCGTTCCAATGTGGTGCTTGGCGAAAAGAACCTCCCGGTGACCAGCCTCACGGTCGGCATTGCGAGCTTGCTTGAGGCAGAGCGCACACGGTTTACCTGCTCGAGTTCACGCTGATGTCGGTAAGGCGGGTAGCTGCTGTTCAAATTCCGCCACAAATCCTGCCCATACATTATTTTCCATCTGTAAACTACTTGCCACAAAGCAAGGTCAAACCCATAATCCGGGTTCTTCTCCTCGCTTGACCATTAATCAGATTGTTGTTGCGTGATCGAAACAGTTTTGCTGTAAAACATGTTTGCTATCTGCAACACTCGCAATTTGATTTATCCTGAAAGAAACACGCGCATGACCACAAGGAGATGGTCATCGTGCACATGCGACGTGCGGCGAAGCAGGTTCCGGGCGATATCGATCACTTGAAACAGGGGAAGTAAGGAATGAACTTAGCAAACATGAAGGTCGGCGTGCGACTCGGTCTGGGCTTCGCCCTGGTCCTGGTGCTGCTGGTGGTGGTGACTGTCGTGGGCCTGGTCCGCATGGCACAAATCCAGAACCGGCTTGACCACGTCGTGAGCGTGAACAATGTCGTGACCCGCCTGGTCGTCGACATGCGCAACAACGTCAGCGAGCGCGTCACTTCGCTGCGTACCTTGACCTTGATGACCGACCCGGCCGACATGGAGCCGGAACTGAACCGCTTCAAGGAACAGACCGCCAAGTACGACGCCCTGCAACAGAAGCTGGGCGAGAAGTTCGCCGCAGAAGCCTCGGGCGAGGAAAAATCGCTGCTGGGTCAGATCAAGGATGCGGAAGGCGTGGCCATGCCGGCGATTGCCAAGGCGTCGCAACTCTACCTGGCCAACGACGCGATGAACGCAACCCGCGTGATGGTCAAGGAAATCCGTCCGGCCCAGAAGAAATGGCTGGAAGCGCTGGACCAGCTGGGCAAGCTCGAAGACAAGCAGAACGCCCAGACCCAGGTGGAAGCCGAGGCCGCTTTCGGCAGCGCCCGCAACTTCATGCTGACCTTCCTGGCCCTGGCCGTCGCCATCGGCGTGGCCGCCGCCTACATCATCACCCGCGGCCTGCTCAAGCAGCTGGGCGGCGAACCCGGCTACACCGCGAAGATCGCCGGCAGCATCGCCCACGGCGACCTTTCGATCGGCATCGATACCAAATCGTCGGACAGCGGCAGCTTGCTGACCGAAATGAAACAGATGCGCAACAGCCTGGTCGACATCGTCAGCCAGGTCCGTCGCGGCACCCAGACCATCACCACGGCATCGCGTGAAATCTCGGCCGGCAACGTCGATTTGTCCTCGCGCACCGAACTGCAGGCCAGCTCGCTGGAAAAGACGGCCTCGGCGATGGAAGAACTGACTTCGACCGTGAAACAGAACGCCGACAATGCCCGCGAAGCGAACCAGCTAGCCGCGACCGCATCCGACGTGGCCCGCAAGGGTGGCGAAGTGGTGTCGCAAGTGGTCGGCACCATGGGCGAGATCAACAGCTCGGCCAGCAAGATCGCCGACATCATCGGCGTGATCGACGGCATCGCCTTCCAGACGAATATCCTGGCGCTGAACGCCGCCGTCGAAGCGGCCCGTGCCGGCGAACAGGGCCGCGGCTTCGCGGTCGTGGCGGCCGAAGTGCGCAACCTGGCCCAGCGTTCGGCTGCGGCAGCGAAAGAGATCAAGACCCTGATCGGCGACTCGGTCGAGAAGATCGGCCGCGGCAGCAAGCTGGTCGGCCAGGCCGGCGTGACGATGGAAGAAGTGGTCGACAGCGTCAAACGCGTGACCGACATCATGAGCGACATCGCCAACGCCAGCGCCGAACAGAGTGCGGGCATCGAACAGGTGAACCTGTCCATCATCGAGATGGACGGCATGACCCAGCAGAATGCAGCCCTGGTGGAGCAAGCCGCGGCCGCCTTCCAGAGCCTGCAGGACCAGGCTGCGGAACTGCAGCGCGTGGTCAGCATCTTCAAGCTGGAAGAGGGCATGGAAGCTGCCGCCGCGGAAGCCGCTGCTGTCGCAGCCGCCGCCAGGACCAGCACTGCATCGGCACCGGTCACGACCGGTACCGCAGTGGCTACCCGTGCCGTGGCCGCGCGTCCGGCCCGTCCGCAACTGAAGAAGCCGGCCGCAAAGCCGGCAGCCAGCGCCGCCGGCAAAGCGCCCGCGGCACCGGCCGACAAACCGTCGACCTCGAAAAAGGTCGCAGCGGCTGCCGCCAGCGACGATTGGGAAGAATTCTAAGCAGGTCCAGAACCACACCTGAGCCAGACAGGCTCGTCCAAACGCCGGTGCCACGCACCGGCATTTAAAAAAAACTGTGTTATTTAGGGGAAATAAAAATGTCCAACAAGAAATTTGCAGTCAGCCTCGTAGCAGCCCTGTTCGTGTCCGGCGTCGCCGGTACCGCCTTTGCCGGTGAAGTGCCGGCCAGCTTCGACCCGTCGAAGTGCAAGGTGGACTATCCGAAAGCCTCCCTGATGAACGAAGAGCAGGGTGTGACGTCGATGTCCTTCCAGGTCAATGCCGATGGTTCGGTTGCAGATTCCAAGTTGGAAAAGTCGAGCGGCTTCAAAGGCCTGGACAAGGCAGCCCTGAAAGGCCTGACCGCCTGCAAATTCAAGCCGGGCACCAAGGACGGCGCGCCGGCCCAGACCTGGACCAAGGTCGACTACGCATGGAAGCTGGACTGATTTGGTTCAGCAGTCCCCATAGTCTCGAAACCGGCCCGCGTGGCCGGTTTTTTCATGCCGAGCTCGCGGCATAGCGGTATCGGGCGCCACAGGGCACATCTGTTACTGTTCTATTCGGAAATGTTTCTATTGTAAGCACTTGCATCAATCCAACTGTGCGGGTGCCCCGGTCGCTATAGTGAGCCCAACACCAACCGATAGGAGAAGCATCATGAAACGAATCCTCTGTGCCGCTGCCGCCGCTCTGATCAGCACCGCTGCCTTCGTGCCGGCGCAGGCCTTCGCCAAAGGTGACGTCGTCGTTATCCGTACCGCACCGCCGGCCCCGCGCCACGAAGTCGTGCCGCACGCCCGGAAAGGCTATGAATGGGCGCCGGGTTACTGGAACTGGAATGGCCGTCGTTATACCTGGGTGCAAGGTCACTGGGAACGCGCCCGCAAAGGCTTTGCCTACCACCGTCCGGAATGGCGCCAGGGCCGTAACGGCTGGGAGCTGGACCGCGGCGGCTGGCGTCCGGGCGACCGTGACGGCGACGGCGTGCCGAACCGCGTCGACAACCGCCCGAGCAATCCGAATCGTTCCTGATTCGCACTCGGCCTGGCGGTTCCGCCATCCGATGAACGACGTTCCTGCCCAGGCAGGAACGTCGTTTTGCGTTAACGGACAGGGTTGTCGAATGGGGCGCCGGGACAAGCAGGCCTCTAGCCGTAGCGGTAGCACTTCACGAAACAGAGCTGCGGATACAGCACGAACAGGGGCATCGCCAGCCATTCCAGGGCATCCCACAGATCGTCGCGCTTGAGGGTGGAAAGCAGGTCTTTCATGCGGCCTCCGCGATGGCGTTTTCATGATGACGCGGTTGCAGGAAGGGCGTAACTGCCACCATGATGGCGCTCACCCCCAGCAGCAGCCAGAGTGAGGAGCCGAAAGCACCGCTGGCATCGCGCAGCCGGCCGATTGCCAGCGGGCCGGCGGCTGCCACCGTGTAGCTGACCAGCAGCACAAAGGCATTCCAGGCGCCGGTTTCTTCCGGATGGCGCGTATTGTCGAGCGGAAGCGTCATCGACAGGGTGAAGGCGCCGCCAGTACCGAATGCCAGTACCGCTACCACCAGGAAAGGCGATACGGCAGGCGCGAACACCATCGCCACGATGCCCGCCAGCGCGGTGCTGGCAGCGAGTGCGAGCGGCAAGCGGCGGTCTTCGTCGCGGCTGAGAAAACCGAATACCGGATTGGCCGCCATGAACGCCAGTGTGAATGTGGCAAGCAGCAGGCCGGCGCGCGCAGGCGCCCAGCCGGCTTCCACATACATCGGTGCCAGCCAGGAGATGCAGGCGTAGAACACAAAGTTATTGCAAGCGAAGAAGAGTGCAATCAGCCACGCCGTGGGATTGCGAACCGGCATGCCCCAGCGCTGCCCGCTCACGCCGGTAACGACCGCTGCCGGACTGCGTTTTGCAATGAAGAGCCAGGCAAGGAGGGCGACCACGCCAGGCAGTGCCCAGACGCCGGAAGCCCAGCGCCAGCCGCCCGTCAGTTGCGCAATCGTCCCGGTCGTACCTGCCGACAAGGTGCTGCCCAGGGCGAGCGCCGTTGCATACAGGCTCATGAAAATCGCCACATGCCGCGGAAAGCCGGCTTTCACGAAACCGGCGATCAATACCCCGGCCACTGCGATACCGCCACCGATGCCGACGGTCGTGGCGAACAGCAGCGCCACCGAATCCGCGAAGGCACGGGCCAGGCTGGACAAGCTCAGCAGCGCAAGGGCGGCCAGCATGACACGATCGCGTCCGAAGCGCCGCGACAACCACGGCACCGGCACCGCCAGCAAGCCCATCATCAATGTCGGGATGGCCGTCAGCAATGCTGCCTGCGTGTGTGTCAGGCCAAATTCCCGGATGATGAAGGGCAGCAGCGGACCGGTGGAGACGATGCCCGGACGCAGGTCGAGTGCCACCAGCACCACGCAAACGATCGCTGCCGTGAGCGACAGCGCAGCTGGGCGGCGCAGCGTGCCATGGACTGTGCCGGCGCTCGAGACGGGGGCGGCCAGCAGGCGCGCGCGGACAAGGGTATTCGATGAAGGCGACATGGGATTTTCCTGAGGGCTTATTTATGGATGAGGACGGTTTTCGGGTTGGTGAACAGTTGCCGGCCTTCGCTGCCGTGCTCGGTACCCAGCCCCGACTGCTTATGGCCGCCGAAGGGAATGTCCACGCCCTGGGTATGGATCTCGTTGACCCACACCATCCCTGTCTCGAGGCGGTGCGCGACGGCCACCGCCGCCTTGGTATCGCGGCCCCAGACCGAACCGCCCAGGCCGTAGGGACTGTCGTTGGCGCGTTCGACGACCTCGTCGATGTCGTCGTACACGATGATCGGCACGATCGGCGCGAACTGCTCTTCCTGCACGATCATGGCATCTTCAGGCGGGTTGTCGACCACGGTCACCGGAATGAAATAGCCGGCCCGGTCCGGGTCCACTTCGCCACCCAGCACGACTTTGTAGCCCCGGGACTTGATGTCGTCGAGGATGGTCTTGACCTTCTCGAACTGCATGCGGTTCTGCACCGGGCCGATGGTGACTTCCGGATCCAGGCCATTGCCCAGCTTCTGGCGGCGCGCATAGGCGACAAAGGCGTCCACGAACCGTGCATGGAAGGCACGGTGCACGTAGAGCCGCTTGATGCCGACGCACCACTGGCCGGAGTTGCCGACCGCGCCCCAGAACAGCTGCGGAATGATCGACTCCCAATCGGCGTCGGGCATCACGATGGCGGCATCATTGCTGCCCAGTTCGAGGGTCACGCGCTTCATCGTGCCGGCCGCGGAACGCACCACATGCTTGCCGGTGGCGGTCGAACCGGTGAAGCTGATCTTGGCGATGTCGGCATGCGCCGTCAGGTGCGGGCCCAGCTCGTCGCGGCCCGAGATCACGGACAGCACGCCCGGCGGCAAGACCGATTGCGCGATCTGGCCGAAGCGCAGCGAGGTCAGCGGCGTGAAAGGCGAAGGCTTGATGACCATGGTGTTACCGGTGATGAGTGCCGGTGCAACCTTCCACAGCGCCAGCAGCACCGGGAAATTCCACGGTGTGATCGCGCCGATCACGCCGAGCGGCGTGTGGTGCAACTCGACGATATGGCTGTCGGTCTCCTCGACGATTTCCATCGGGATGCGCCGCGCCGCGATCTGGCGGATCCAGGAAATCGCCTGGTCGACTTCCGGTTCGGCCATGGTCTTGAGCGGCTTGCCCTGCTCCAGGACGAGCAGGCGTGCCAGTTCGTCGCGGTGAGCGGCGAGTGCATCGGCATAAGCCTCCAGGTAGTGCTGGCGCTGGTCGTAGCCGAGCGCGGACCAGGACTTGAAGGCGGTGCGGGCCCCGGCGATCGCTTCCTCAAGCTGGGCGAGGCTGGCCGCCGGGGCGTGGGCGAGCAGCTTGCCCGTGGCCGGGTCAAGCACTTCGAAACTGTCTTCCGGCGCAACGAGCTGGCCGTCGATGCTCAGGTAATAGGGGCCGTCGAACAGGGCCGTTGTGGATTGGGTGTGGTTTGCAATGGGCATATCGTTTTTCTTTTCAGGTTGAATTAGACCGGTCGTCTAGATAGGAACCAAAAAAAGACACTCCGCTGGAAGTGCCTCGGCTCCCCCTCAGTGGGCCAGATGCAGCATGTGACGCGTGACGGCCATTGCGGAATCGAAGGGCCCGGGACCGCGCACGATCTTGACCATGACGCTGGCGCCGAGCCAGAGCTGGTACAGGCTTTCCGCCACTTGCCTGGGCGTGTCGTCGATTGCCAGCGACCCGTCGGCGACGCCGCCTTCGATCGCATCCGCCATCCTGGCAATGATGGCCGCGGTGCCCTGGTTCAGCACGGCACGCATCGCTTCGGACAGGTCGGCCACTTCCGCGGCCAGCTTCACCGCCAGGCACTTGCCCTGGCAATCCAGGAAGGACTGGTTGGCACGCCACATGTCGAAGTATTCCAGCAGGCGTTGCGCCATGGTCAGCCCGGGCTGGGCCATGACCTTGTCCAGGTCCGCCAGGTAGTCCTCGAAGTAGCTCGACAGCAGGGCCTCGCCAAAGGCATCCTTTGAACCGAAGTAGTGGTAAAACGAGCCTTTCGGCACTTTCGCTTCGGTCAGGATCTCGTTGAGGCCGACGGCCGAGAAGCCCTTGCCGGACATGATGCGCTGTCCAACCGCCAGGATGTTATCGCGAACATCGGACGAGTCGGTGGTATGTACTTTAATCATGCGTTTAATTTACACTTAATTAGACCAGTCGTCTAGGATAAGGCAAAATTTTTTGATCCGCACATCAGTTCTTGCCGGCTGCAGCGGCCGCTTGCTCGATCACTTTGGCCACTTTTTCCGGATGGGCGACGAAAGCCACATGGCTGCCGCCGATCTCGACGATCTTGCTGCCAGCCCGCTTTGCCATGAAGCGTTCCAGGTCAGGATTCACGGTACGGTCGGCGGTCGAGACGATCGCCCAGCTCGGTTTGGTTTTCCAGGCCGCCTGCGACACCGGAGCGCCCGCTGTCTGAACAGCAGGCATCACCTGCGACAGCGCCATGAACCTGGCCGCGGTGGCCGGCACGTCGGCGGCGAAGTCGGCCTGGAACAGTGCCGGTTCAAAGTACAGATGGCCGTCGGCGGTCGCCTTGATCCCTTTGGTGGCAGGGGGCATCTTGTCGGCGAGATCCTTCAGGCTTTCGCCGGCATCCGGTTGGAAAGCGGCCACGTACACCAGTCCGGCAACGCGCGGATGGTTGCCCGCTTCCGTGATCACCATGCCGCCATAGCTGTGGCCGACCAGGATGCTGTTACCGTCCAGCGCATCGATGGCGCGGGTGGTCGCCTTGACGTCGTCTGCCAGCGAGGTTTCCGGCTGCTGCACGACGCTGACCTGGTAGCCGTCGCGCGTCAGGATGTCGGCGACGCCCTTCCAGCCGGAGCCGTCGGCGAAAAAGCCGTGGACCAGGACGATATTCTTCACGGGCGCCGTGCTGGCGGCCTGGGCGCCCGTAAAAGTGGCGAACGACAGGCTAAGGGCGGCAAGGACACGATTCATTTTATGCATGATGAAACTCCAGAAAGTGAGCGACGGTGATGGTTTGCCTGGCCCGGCGCCCCGATCGGGAAGGGCGCCGCGCAGGACGATGGATCAGGCGAATTGCTGGAGCAGCAGGGCAGCGGCTTCCGTCGACGAACCCGGGTTCTGGCCGGTGATCAGCAAGCCGTCGCGCACTACGTAAGAACCCCAGTCAGGGCCTTTCGAATACACGCCGCCCTTGGCCTTCAGCTCATCTTCGACGAGGAAGGGAACCACATCCGTCAGGCCGACGCCTTCCTCTTCGGTATTCGTGAAGCCGGTGACTTGTTTGCCTTCGACCAGCGGACGGCCCGATGGCGCTTTCACATGGCGCAGCACGCCAGGGGCATGGCAGACCAGGGCGACCGGTTTGTCGGCGGCCAGGAAGGCCTCGATCAGGGCGATCGAATGCTGGTCTTCGGCCAGGTCCCACAGCGGACCGTGGCCGCCCGGGTAGAACACGGTGTCGAAATCGGCCTGGTCGATGGTGTCCAGGCGCAGGGTCGCCGCCAGTTGCGCATTGGCTGCGGCATCGGCTTCGAAGCGACGGGTCAGGTCGGTCTGGAACGAAGGCTCATTGCTTTTCGGATCCAGCGGCGGCTGGCCGCCGAGCGGCGAAGCCAGGGTGATGTCGAAGCCGGCATCCTTGAAGGTGTAATAGGGCGCGGCCAGCTCTTCGAGCCAGAAGCCGGTCTTGCGGCCAGTGTTGCCGAGTTGGTCGTGGGAGGTGAGTACCATCAGAACTTTTTTCATGTTGTTTCTCCAATCAAGGTGTTTATTAGACCGGTCGTCTTGGGTTTGGCCGAGAGCGAGCGGTTAGGGTGTTGTGCAGGACAGCTTTTCTGCATCGACGGGAATCAAGATAACATCAAGTAGACCAGTCGTCTAGGATTGTTTCAGATTATTTTTGGCTCGCTGATTTCATACGTGGAGCCTGACCAGGGTGACGGGGGCGGAAAACAAAAAAGCCACCTTGCGGTGGCTTTTGCATGAAATTCTTGGGGTGGCTGATGGGACTCGAACCCACGACAACAGGAATCACAATCCTGGACTCTACCAACTGAGCTACAGCCACCACTGTCTTACTTTGTGTCTCGTTGTTGCCGAGACAGAACGAGATTATATAGGCTACTTCTCAATCTGGCAAATCCAGTTTTGCCGAACAGTGCGGCCGCCTTCATTCCATTGCGAAGGTCACTTCCTCGACCGGCGGGTCGATCCCCACCAGGCTGTTGAAGCCGGCCGACAATGCCGTTGCGCTGGCACTGGTGTAGGCGTGCAGGCGCGCCGGCTCGTCCGCATCCGCAGCGCGCAGCAAGTTGCCGGCGTCGAGCAGGCGCACCAGCTGGCGCGCCACGGCATCGCCGGTGTCGACCAGCGCCACGTCGCGTGCGCGGGTTTGCGCGATCACGTCCTCGATCGATGCCTGCACCAGCGGATAGTGGGTGCAGCCCAGTACCAGGGTGTCCGCGCCCTGGTCGAGCAGCGGCGTGATGTAGCGGCGCAGCAGCTGGGTGGTGGCTTGCGCGTCGCCTAGCTCGATCTGGTCGACCAGGCCGCGGCAGGGCTGCAGCAGGAAGTCGGCGCCGGTGGCGGCGCTGATCTGGTCGCGCAATTCGAGGAACTTGGCGCCGGCCAGCGTGCGCTCGGTGGCCAGCACGCCGACCTTGCCGCTGCGGGTGCTGGCGGCCGCCGGCTTCAGGCCCGGTTCGACGCCGACGATGGACATGTCGGGGAAGGTGGCGCGCAGCAGCTTCACCGCCGAGATGGTGGCGGTGTTGCAGGCCACGACCAGGGCCTTGGCGCCTTGCGCGACCAGGAAGCGCGCGACCGCCAGCGAGCGCGCCGCGACCACGTCTTCGGATTTGTCGCCGTAGGGGGCGAAGCCGGTGTCGGCCACGTAGAGCAGGTGTTCGTGCGGGAGTTGCGCGCGGATGTGGCGCAGGATGGAGAGGCCGCCGAGGCCGGAGTCGAAGATGCCGACGGGGGATTCTTGGGTGGTCATTCGACGATGGTAACCCAGCAATGATGCGTTGGTGGAGGGCGGCGAACCTGGATCCCCGCCTGCGCGGGGATGACGTGCTTATCGTGTCGGCCTTGAAACTGTCGCTCCCGACATTGTCGGAAACGACTTCCCGCGCAGGCGGGAAGCCGGGTCATCAGCGTTTACGCGACGGTGACCGGAATACCCTTCAAGGACTCGATCTTGGCCGACCATTCCTTCGGCCCGGTCTGGTGCACCGAAGTACCGCTCGAATCCACGGCCACCGTCACCGGCATGTCCTGCACCTCGAACTCGTAGATCGCTTCCATGCCCAGGTCTTCGAAGCCCAGCACCTTGGCCGACTTGATCGCCTTGGAAACCAGGTAAGCCGAACCGCCGACCGCCATCAGGTAGGCCGACTTGTGGTTCTTGATCGACTCGATCGCCACCGGGCCGCGTTCGGCCTTGCCGATCATCGCGATCAGGCCGGTCTGCTCGAGCATCATGTCGGTGAACTTGTCCATGCGCGTCGCGGTCGTCGGACCGGCCGGGCCGACCACTTCGTCGCCGACCGGGTCGACCGGGCCGACGTAGTAGATCACGCGGTTCGTGAAGTCCACCGGCAGCTGCTCGCCGCGCGCCAGCATGTCCTGGATGCGCTTGTGGGCGGCGTCGCGGCCGGTCAGCATCTTGCCGTTCAGGAGCAGGGTCTGGCCCGGCTGCCACGACGCCACTTCCTCTTTGGTGAGGGTGTTCAGGTCGACGCGCTTGGACTTCTGGGTGTCCGGGGTCCACTGCACGTCCGGCCAGGTGGAGAGTGCCGGCGGTTCGATGTACGAAGGACCGGAACCGTCCAGCACGAAGTGGGCGTGGCGGGTGGCGGCGCAGTTCGGGATCATCGCCACCGGCTTGCTGGCGGCGTGGGTCGGGTACATATTGATCTTCACGTCCAGCACGGTCGTCAGGCCGCCCAGGCCTTGCGCGCCGATGCCGAGCGCGTTGATCTTGTCGCACAGTTCGATGCGCAGCTCTTCCAGCTTGTTGGAGGGGCCGCGCTGGCGCAGTTCGTACATGTCGATGTCTTCCATCAGCGACTCTTTCGCCATCAGCATCGCCTTCTCGGCCGAGCCGCCGATACCGATGCCGAGCATGCCCGGCGGGCACCAGCCGGCGC
>Ga0265780_10000477_pt1 | contig 62404 bp, 86 predicted proteins | sample P1T30metagenome_FD_192432 | JGI IMG/M metagenome (GOLD analysis project Ga0265780, IMG submission 192432) | Plant litter microbial communities from East Loma Ridge, Irvine, California - P1 T30 | ecosystem: Environmental > Terrestrial > Plant litter > Unclassified | place: USA: California... | reverse complement strand
TTATAATTCTATCCCGGGTGGAATTCTCCTACTTAAAGTCAACGTCTATATAAATTGTAATCTAAACTTGCATACTATTGCTTCTACGGTATTCTAATTGCTATGAATCGATACCTATTAGACTCATCTCAATCAAACTTTTGAACTTCCAATTTCGAACTCCCATCACAAGGTTATAAGGGCACTATACCGTGGACGCTATAGAGCACTGTGACAACGTCCGACAAGAGACACTATTTGTCACCACAGGATTGTGGATCACATACAGATAGATAGCCAAAACCCTGTTGAGGGCACGTACACAAGGACCTCGGAGTATCACACTCGTAGGACATGTAACCTGGGAGAGGCGCACAAGAGACTCAAGGGAGGATGCCCGACATGTGATATCTTATGTCTCTTAATCACTAAAGGTGCTACACTCATAGCAGTATGACTGTGATGGCGTTGTGAGATTCTTTTCTCATCATCAGCTGCATCAATGTAATTATCAAACCCTCTCTCTATACCTGAGTGATCTTTTCCTTCATCCCAAGCAAAAGCAAAACCGAAGTGGAAAAGGCTTTGACGCATGTCTCCACACATGTCTCCACAAAGCACCAGCGATAGTGTTATTCTTTTTAGGTACCATCGCCCTCTTTGCCACATTTTGAGGCTTGTCAATTTGCGTCTTCAAGAGTCTTTCCAAAAACGCACGATTTCAATGTCGTCAATGCTCTTTGTCTAAAATGTGTGGCAAAGTACGTCACTGTCACAGAGCTACGTCAACCAACAATACATGTCGACGTCCAACTCAAGCTAGGCTTAGCTCAGACGGACCTGTCTTGCAGAGATTGAATTATCCTTGGCAAGCTTTGGCAAGAATGAGCTAAGAGAGTCAAATTTCTGCTAGATCAAGTTTCAGTTGAGGTAGCGTGCAAGAAGTTATGCAAGAAATGTGCGGGCAATAATGATTGTATAATATCACTATGTGGAGATAGATTGAGTTATAAATGTACTACAATAGTTTACTACGGTCAACAACAATCAGAAATTGCTGAGGTTCTGGAGGCTCGGCAAACCTCCTTATAAAATCAGAGGACATTGTTATCATGCGGTCAATTGTCAACCCATATGATCCTTTGGCAAACTTTGTTGAGCTACGCCAGAAGTGAGACAAGTTGACAATAGATTGGTAAGATGCGTTATCCGATTATACAAACTTGAGATGATACAAGTAGCAGTAACAATTCAATTGTCGGCAAGGTTGGAAATTGTTTGGGCGTGTTTTAGGGGGTGACCGATATAAATCCGTGACATCAACACTTTACTTCCCTCCACCATATTGTGTACACTTACTGTCTACTTACGCCAATACCACAAGTCATCCTTGACCGTTGTGACTCAAGCACACATAAACCTTCATCGGCTACTCTGTCGCTCCTATCCTAACAGTGAGAGGTCGCAACGCAAGCACACATCGACCTTCACGATCTACGCCTTCCCTCTTGTGCCGACAGAGACGGGTCGCAACATGCATGCTGGACACGGGCGACTAGTGCGTCAATGGAATCGATTGACACTAGTCGTGATCTACAAGTCCACACCTCTCAATAGCCACTGGTTTCACGATGACAGAGCTGAAAGTGTCATGAACGTAGATTGAACAGGATGGGTAGGACAAAGTAAAGTTCTAGCCAAGATCCCGCTTTGCAAAAGAAACACTTTGCCTGAATTCTGATTAATCCCAGCAGATTCAAGGTCTTAATAAGCTGATACAAAGCAACTGATATAGTTTTGTGACAGAAAGGGTGGTAAGTGATTCATATATCAGCTACTTATGTGTAGCCGTGGGTGCATGACAAGTTCTTGAACTTGATATTCTCCCCTGCCCCCTTGAACGCACCTTTTAGCCTTGCTGCCTTCGCTCACAGGTTCTCTCAGGGGCCCCGGAGTTGTGAATAGGGTAGAGAACTCATTCTTCATGAGGCGGTTTCTGAATATATCAGTCGCATGAGGTAGATCGTTGATTCTGCTAACATCTCATTCTGCGCAACTGCAACCAAGCTCCATTGAACTTGTTGACTGGTATCTGATGTCTATTACATGCATTTACTAAGATCAGCTTTTTGTACGTTACAGTCAAGAAATCAGACTGGCTATGATTTAATCCTTGCTTGATATATGTCACGACACGCTCCCAGAGAGGTCCTGGGAAGCCAGATCCACAAGATTCATTTTCGGGCAAGCTTACGACCACATCACTGGACAATTTAGTCAGAGGTGATTAAGAAGAAGAGTCGTATGAGAGTAGCAATGCTCCTGGACCTCGAGAAGTCTCACTCAAGGTGGCGAGATACGAGGTCTAGAAATGTCACCAGGTGACAGATATAATTGACCCTGAGGGATGGAAATCTAGACGTTTGGTAGTGCATCCTTATCTAACACCTTTAAGTGCCCGTGCATGTGATGATTGCCAGAGTGGACCAGAGTGTGTCCTGCAGTGACAGCTGAATTCAAATGGTGCTCCAGTGGATCGTTGTTAAATGGGCGCGTGGAACCAATAGGACTCTGAAACATATATAAGGTAGGTTGTCAAGACTTGAAAGATTTCAGCAAACTCTGAGTGTCGGCAAATATACGATCTGCTGTGGAATGCCTGTAGCTCAGACCTGTAAACATATAGTGTTGTCATACAATCGTTCTTGTCCCCTTACCCTATTCTATTTTGTTTACGCTTTCCCTCGCCAAATGCTTGACCAGGTAGCACCTCAACGTGCTTGACTCATTCCTGCCGCAGTTGGTTGGTCGAAATGACTTCAACCTCTACAAGGCAGACGTCTCTAGACCAGACCTATACTGGAATTGGTCGTCAACCTATTGTTGGCTGACGTAGCCTGTTGACGATTAGATGGTCCGTATGGACTATGTGTTGTGGAAAGTGATGCTATACGGCGGGCACTGAAGTGAGATTAGCGATCCCCACTATTATAGCGTGTTGTGGATTGTAAATACTGCGATACTTTGTTGTGGAAGCATGTTATCCCAAGGCTTCAGGTCTTTTGAGTCGCTGCCTGCTAGTTCTGAGATGTTGTTGATTGTAGAGGGCAAGACATAGAACTTTACAGATGCATATTAGGAATTTATGCAATCGATTGCCGATATCCGACACAGAGCTTAGAGTCTCGCTCAGCCATCATCGACATTGAACAGGCGAAGGGTTCCGACGTTCACAAAACTAGATGTGTGCGCTTAGATTACAGGTATACCCACAAATCCAATGAGGATATGAGACTGCCGCAACTTCGAGTGACCGAAAAGGGGCAGATCATCATGTCGCTCCCTTTTGCGCAGCTTCCACTTGCTCTTTTCCTAGCTACAACTCTCTCTTGTATCGCGACTTTCTATGCATCTTTCCCGGCGATATCTATCACGCCGCAGAATCCGTGCAGCAAGATACATGACTATCATCAGTCAAAGGCGATCGATCGCAGTGTTCCACAGACCTACTGTCGACTCTCAGTATCAATTGATTTATTTCGGTGAGAATGTATCACAGTCGAAGCCGTGAAATGTACAAGTAAAGAGATGTATAAGACTACAAAAAAGTGTGATTCACTAGAAGAGCTTAATTAAGAATACCAGTCATGGTGGCCCAATGAGAGGTCTTGCAATAAAACTCAAAGAAAGAGATAATTCGATTGTTAGGGAAGAAGATCGATGAGCCTGAGATGTGTTTCCTTATATACATACCTCTTCAAGTGCTATTCCGGTGCCGGTTGGTCAAATGTGGTCCCAGGAGGAGTGTCACAAAACTATAGCAGTTGCTCGGCATCAGCTTAATAAGACCATGAAACTGCTGGGCAAAATATTTCTTTTGCAAAGCGGGATCTTGACAAGCACTTAGTCTAATTCCAATCTTGACAAGCGGACTTTGCTGCCAGGTCTTGATCGATAATCATTTGATTAGATACTGAAGGTAAATTGTAATAAGCTCATAGTGTCACGGGATTATATTAGTCATCACTTAAATACGTTCAATCTTGCCAACAACTTCTAAACCTTGCCGATAATCAATTAATTATTGTTACTTGCATCATCTCAAGTTTGCATAACTTGTCTTACCAATCTATTGTCCACTTATTCCATTTCCGGCAAAACTTGACAAACCATATGGGCTAGCTACTACTTCCGGCAAAGTCAACAAGACTCACCAAGTGGTCAAACAACTAACTACCATTTTCGGTGAAGTCACTAAATGGATCATATGGGTTACCTTCCATTTCTGGCAAAGCTCAACAAAGTTTGCCGAAAAGTTGTATGGGTCAACGAAGTTGAACGCATGGTACCAATGAACTTGAAGGATAAGGGTACCCGCAGATAGTGAACGCTTGTGGCATATTGCGCACTTAATCCCATATTGCTATTCTACCTCCCATAGGCTCCCTACCATGCATCTTAATTTTACTTTAGGGCCCACTATGCATATACCATAGAAGACCATCCCCTCTATCATGTGTGAGATGCATAGAGCATTTGCTGTGGCCAGTGTGGAGCAAGAGGCCATTACGCTCCTTCCCCCTTACAATTTCCATGTCCTTTGCTTCATTCCTCTTGCATTGACATATACAATTGACCCATCCTAGACTGGTAGGATCTACAGTACATACACAGTTATTACCCTGCATAGTTGGAGGGCCCTGCACCTGGTGTAGCATCTGCTACTGGCATCCCGGCCAAACCTCTTATGGGGATAGCAATTGAGCTGCCAAGAGTTGCACCCCCCTCAACCCTCTTCCTAGCCCTTCTTGCCTCCACATGGGCCCTCAGTGCAATCTGCTCATCCTTCTTGGTCTGCCTAGCATTTAATCTCTCCCTGTTCTCCTGATCTGTCTTCTCCCTGAGCACCCTTGATCTCTCCACCTGTCCCAGTCCTACCCAGCAGGCTTTCCCTTTCTCATGTCCATCTGTTATGGGTTTCCAGGACCGGACATTCTTCTTCTTGACTTGCTCTCTTAGCCCCTCAGCTGTCCTTGTCACCAGACTAAGCTGGGCTTCCAACTCAACTCAATGATCCGCTTGTTCATTTTCACCATAGCTGCCGGAGCTGACTTCTTGTTGCTTTTGACCTTTCTGACCAATTGTTGAGAGGATCCTTGATGTAGTGGGGAGCTTGGGGGTTTTTCAGTGTCTGTAGGTGTTGGTGAAGGGGTTCTAGGTGGAGCTGCCGGAGCTGGAAAGACCTGATCCATGACAATGGAGCAGTTGTTCATAAGTCCAGCTTTGACAAAAGATTTCTTGGCATTTTCCTCTGTAACCCCTCTCTTCCACGCAGACAGGAAGATCCTGAACCATCTGGCCTTGTTGATTGCAATCCTCCCTTCTGATTGGCTGTATTGCTCTTCACAGATGACGGTGAAAGCTGTGGAAAGAGGGGAAAAGACCCCAACATCAAGAGGTTGTAACCGGTGGGTTGAGTGTGGTGGTAGAATGAGGAGGCAGATCCAGAGTTGGTGAGCCCGCTCAATGAAGACATTGTCAACATGGCTGCTATGGCCATCCATCAAGAGTAGCCAGACTCTGTTGTTTGGTAAATTCCTGGTCTCTCCAGGTCAAAGACATCATCCAACCACTTCAGACCCATCTCCTTTGATGTCCATCCCTTCTTGGTTGCCGTCACCCAGTATTGATCATCCTCATGCAGGTCTGCCACCCAATTCTCTCCAACCCGTTCTGATCCACCCTTAAATATCACAGCAGGTGTGATGACCTTCCTGGCAGCAGAGACACAAGCAATGACTGACACCCATTCCCTGTTCCCATCCTTCCGAGAGGTAATTCCTCCTTTCCTGGTAGCAAGGCTGATTGGGATATCCTTGTACTGGACATTGGCATGACCCATGGTGAAACCCTTCTCATCCATGTTGTAGATCGCATCTGGAGTGATACCTTCCTTGGCAATCTTGCTTTCATACTAGAGATGATCAGTTTGTTTACCAAAACATGTCCGGGAGGTACTCACAAGGTCAAACCAGTGTCTGAATGTAGGCTCATACTCTGCACTATGCCTGCAGGCCTCCATCCCTCCCACTTTAATCACCACCACCTTGTCCTTATGTCTTTTGATGAAGTCCCGGGCCCAACTCTCTGAGGGTGATTTGCTGGTCATTGTGTTGACAATATTATGGAGGATTGTAGGGGTGACAAAGAAGTGACGCTTGCTTAATCCTTCTAGGTAATTGATGATGATGTTCTCTTGAGCAGTCGTGAGAAGAGACCGGCCATCTTTGATTGGTGGAGTGGGGAGGAGTGATGATTATAGTGTCTCGGGTATGCCTGTTGATGTCATGGGCTTTGGCAATTCTGGTGAAGTTTGGTTTATTCAAGTGGGCAACTCTATGGCAGTCACCAAGAGCAGCAAGTATTCTAGCTTCTGTGTTGATGACAGGCATGGTGGGTTGATGTGTAATGTATGATATCAAGTACAAGATGGAAGTATATAGACAGGATTAAGTGCGCAATATGCCACAAGCATTCACTATCTGCAGGTACCCTATATAATGGGATCGCCGAGGCTTGTAGTAACCTCAGCGATCTCTGATTGTTGTTAACCGTAGTAACTTATAGTAGTAATATACTTGTCTTCACATAAGTAACTATTCAATTGTTATTGTCCACTTCTTGCATAAGATTCTAGCACGCTACCTTGACCGACATTGATCTAGCGGAACTTTGATTCTCTTAGCTCATTCTTGCCAAATCTTGCCAAATGTAGTTCATTTTCTGCGAGGTAACTATACCTTAGGCAACCATATCCTGAGTTGGACGTTGACACCTATTGTTGGTCAACGTAGCCCTGTGACACATAGCCCTATTCCTCTTTGCTTACAACCCCATTCCTATACATACAAGCCACTGTGTGTAACTTGGCTGATTAACTAGATCATGCACACAGCGGGTAATGTATATGGAGGATTACTTGGATTACAATATATACCTCAATTCAGCTCCTCTTCAGTAATCCAGTTATTGGTAAGGTTCAGCTCCTTGTTCAGCTCCTTGTTCCATAGTTACATCTTGCACACAGGTATTCAGCTTTAGACAAAAGTGTCACAATGCTCTATAGCGTCCATGGTATAGCAGCCCTTATAACCTTGTGATGGGAGTTCGAAATTGGAAGTTCAAAAGTTTGATTGAGATGAGTCTAAAGGTATCAATTCATAGCAATTAGAATACCGTAGAAGCAATAGTATGCAAGTTTAGATTACAATTTATATAGACGTTGACTTTAAGTAGGAGAATTCTACCCGGGATAGAATTATAACTGCTAACTATATAGAGATTACCTTTCTTTCATTCCAATCCGATGGTTACTTCCAATCCAATGGTTACTTCTAACTTGAAAGGTACCATCACATATTCAAGTACTAATGGACAGGAATCTTGGCGTTGATGATCCCACTGGAAGGAATCAAGTAAGGAACAACCAATTGGGGTTCTTGGCAAGAGTACTGTCGACCGGATTGAATTAGAATGTTCGATGTTGCGGGGCCATCATGACAGACGTGTTCTATTGAGCATGAGGGTTGTAACAAGATCTGAAACAGGTGTCAAGGTTGATTGGCAGTGGCAAGTCCTATACCACAGCGGACAATGTTGATCCAAAGATCTAGTAGTGACTAGCCTTGTGAGCATAAGATGGATATGTACAGAAAGAGATAGACAATTCTGTGTATACTACTTGAGGAGTTAATTCAGCGCTTGTAGACTGTCTTAAAGATGATTGTTCGAAAAGAAGAAGAACAAGAAGCAGATACAAGCTTGCTATGTACCCTCTACTCATACAACAAGTGGTAGCATGGTCTGGTATAGTGCAGAGCATAGCGTTGTCGCTCGATATTGGAGTGGTGCGGCGTGGTGCTGGACATAGCAGTACGGTGTGGAGCGGAACACAATGGTATGACTTGGTAAAGTACGGCGATTGGTGTCCTGATATTAGGCAGAGATATAACAGTCATTCAGTCGACATGCGGAAGAAAGTATGATGAGTTATTCTCTGATCTTGGCGAGGTTTTGTCGGCACAAATCGATGACCGACATGTTTCTGTGACACATAGGTCACAATGTCATACCGGTCACTAACAATCTGCAAACTTGGCAGATAGTCGCCAAGATCTGTGGGAATCAAACTACACTTGTGGATGTACCATTGCTTCTCACAAAATGTCGCGCTGGACTCATGTTTGCCAGCCCATTACACTTTTGGGCCAAACTCGACGAAATTTCATCCCCCCAAGAACTGGATGCATGCCCTCAGGCTCGGACGTGTGCGACCGATGGCTCATATGGATATATAAGAAGGTTGCCAAGTCTTCAGAGAAGCCCAGCAAGCTCCAAGTGTTATTCAGAGTGGTAACTTATAGACATCCACAGGCTGAACCTAACTTTAACTGGTAATGAAATTGACACTCGAGCATCACTGCCCACCATCTCACATAGCTTCCTTGCATACTGCTTCGACAAAACTAGATAGATCTGACATTTCATCGCCACATACAGCCTGGTCTTGCTGAAGCTTGCCAAAGACATTTATACCTCTATAAGAAAGATCTGTCCCAACCGAGCCTATTTCCAGGTTGGTCATCGACACCTATCCTTGGCGTATGTAGTTTAGTGACACATTGCGAGAAGCCAATGGAAAGGGCCAGAGAGGCTGATTCATCACGACGGCAATACCTTCATGAGGTGACGTGTCAGTGAAGACTCTGATGGCCTCTGACTGTAGCGTGAATGTGCAATTCTCCAAAACGGTGAAGTGGATCGGGCTTCATGAGCTTTGGAAAGATCCTAGCCTACCGGAACATACTGCAGGGATTGCAGGCCGTCCAGTCGCGGGCTCTCATATGTGTGGTTACCAGGTCTCACGGTGGATCAGAGGAACTTGTGGATGTGGTTATTGTCGAGAGACCGGCATCGTCAATACGTCTGCCAACAAGGGCAAACCTGTATCGAAGCGGCTTCGATTTGCTCACTTAGAGCTGAGAGGTAATCCCGGTGAGATGCACCGAGGTTTGGCTACAAGCCGCAAGCTAACCCCCATTCTATTGCGGTGGCTGGTGGTTTTGACCAGTTGAAAAGAACAGCATCCGGCCCAGATAGATACAGAAGTCAAGCACAATCGAATGAAGTCCATGCCGCAGCCGTCCGATGATATAGAATACATACATAGCGCTACCCTCACGACAAGCGGTAACTGGCTACCTGAAGAGGTATCTCATTCCATACGCATCTTCGCCATCTGCGTCTGCTAGTCAGCTTCCGGGAACACTAAATGACTCACAATATGCCTTTTCCATTGCGTTCACTTCAAATCCCAGACTGTCTCGATACAGGGAAATCGCAGCGCGGTTTGATTTGCGTACATGTAAAGTAATATGCGCTGCGTTGTAATGGGCCACCATGGCCTCCTCTGCTATGTTCAGTCCTGTAAGGAGGGCTCTCTGGGTCGTACTCACGTGCTTGCTTCATGAGACGGTTCGCCAGCCCCAGTCGGCGGTAAGGACGCAACACAGAGATGGAAGTGACGTGACCACTCGGCTCATCGGTAGGTTCCTCTTCCCTGATAAATCAGCGGCTGAACGTAGCTCTAGAGAGATGGCTTACATCTTTGCGAGAATGTAGCCGACTATGCGCCCGCTTGGATCAACAGCCACATAAGACAGCTCCGGCCAGGTGAGGGCATGGTATAGATCTGTACGTCAGCTTCAAGCGCACGGAGGGGTTGTTGCATACAGTATTTGAAAGTGTAATTCTCTGGCAGATTGAGCAGATTTGCATTCTGCATTCCGAGCAGATCATCGATCTATGAAGTGTCTCAGTATAGGCTAGCATGTATTTTATGTCTTGAGACTGACCGTAGCTTGCCTGATATCCATGGTGGAATGATGATATGGCCCGAAGAAATAACGAAGGATCAAGATACACACGATGGGTTGTAATCTGTTGTTTAGTCCGACCACTTAAACTACTGCACTCTACTGCCTCTCGCTACTAATACAAGTACATCATCTCATACATCATGTCGTCCAGCGACGTCCGGTCCATACTGGACCTTCCGTCCCGAGAAGATCACGCCTCATCCTCTTTGTCTCAGCAGACCGCTCCACGTCGGTCCGCATCTACTGCAAAAAAGCCTGATGGTATTTCCCGCGAACTATACGCCCTTATTGGCGATAATGCACCGTTCTTGGCCGAAACGCAAGCCGCTCTGTCGGCTACAAAGTATCGAGAGCGACCCAAGCCAAAGATCAAGGATGCTCGATGGTACGTCGTGTGTCGCATCGAGCGCGCAGCGGGCTGAACCTGTAGGGAGAATCTTCCATTCACACCTCTGATACGGCAGCCACAGGGCCGGCATAGCCTTCGTCATTGGGTCCGAGTCAGCGACGGCCAACCCGAACAGTCAGGTAAGTAGTGGCATGTGGCTTTCACTCATATCAGTCGAATATTTTGGGTCCTTCAATGTTCACGGCCCGTCTATCATGGAATACAGCCAATACGAGTACGACCAACACTTGACGGATCCGAATTGGACAGCACAGGAGACAACATACCTTTTCGACTTGCTCCGTGAATTTGATCTGAGGTTTATCGTCGTTGCAGACCGCTACTTGTTCCAGAACACCGGCCGTCGGACCGTAGAGGTGAGACAGGCGTTAGGGTCAACGTTGATGGCAGGAAATCAAGGACCGCTACTTTGCAGTCTGTCGTCGACTCATTCGTACCAGGACCGCCAGCGATCCCGCTATTCAGGATCAGCAAATCAAAGCCCATACTTTTGACAAGGGTCAGTTTGACCATCAGAAATGGGTGGTGTGCTAAACATTAGCGAGAGAAATTAGGCGAAAACAGTATGCCTCAGAGCTATACCATCTCACCGCCGCAGAAATCGCCGAGGAAGAAGCCCTTTACGTAGAGATCAAGCGATTAGAGCAGGTGGAGAAGCGATACAGAGCCGACAGGGACGATCTCATGAGAACCGTGATGGGACTCGACAGCGGGCTGGTCGAGCTGGATCAGGACCATACTGAACTGATACTGGGAGTGGACAAGGTATGCTGCGAATATGGATAAGTATGCTAACGCTTAGGCCAAGAAGAGAAAGCGCGCAGAGGAAGAGATACCTGCTAGTCCAGTGCCAACCACGAAGAAGCAGAAAGAGGACGCCGCACACGGTGGGTATCCGTGGGTGCCGCGTGCTGACCCCAGATGCCGCCTACTGCATATATCGCGTCCCTCCCCCCGTGGTCCTACCCAACACATCGCATCTCGCTGCCAAACATCCTCCTCATGTGCCGGCCTACCTCCGGTCCTCCAAATTGCCGGTCCCAAGGTCGACCGTTATTCTCAGGATCAACGAACTCATGGCGGAGCTGGGCGTGGAAACACAGCGGCTGGTCATGCCTACGAGAAATAATTTGGAAGCATTGGACGGCGTGTTGGTGGCTGGTGCTGCTCTCTGCGACATGAAGCGCCAAGTCGACCGCGTCGAGCAAGATCTGCGATCTCTGAGGGCTCAGCGTGAAGGATATGTGGCTCCATTACAATCAAGAGGGGTATGCACAGTCCACACCCGATGTCTGATTTGATGATACTGACAACACTAGGGTCGGTCCGAGTCGGTAACCTCGACCGGAACATCTGTTGTAACGAGACGACAAGAATGAACCTTTCCGGCGGAAGCATTTTTGCTGGTGGATCATCATTTATCGAGATTTTGTACATGTTATAGCAATATATGTACCTATTACATTTTCACTTCGTACCACTAGCTTGCGATGGATATCGCTGGTCCAAACAGTCTTATCCGTCTTCTCAGATCGCCTCAGGATCCTCCCAGTCCGGATGGGCCTTCAAAGATCGCTATCGCAAGACGGGTCTGGAGCGACTCCAGCGACATACCCGGCAAAGCAGACATCATCCGTGATTGGATATATAGTGTTTGGGAGAAGGAAATTAAAGGGCAAGTTGATCAGCAGAAGGGACTGGACTACTCTGACCGATCTAGACCAGCAACAAGGGTTTCATTCGACAATGCACACCTGGATCTTCTGGCCTCGATATTGAGCTTCACCTCACAGGCCCTGCCGACACATTCCTTGTCCTTATACTTTCGTACATTATCCTCGGCTGCTCAGCGATCGAAACTGGGATCGCATGAGCTATGGAGGGACGGAGCAAGGCGATGTGTAGCTTCCTCGGATGCCTGGGTGGAAGTCTGGGTCGAGATGATGAAGTATCTCGGCGAGGATGGCTCGAGTCTAGACATGGACCTCGTGCGCGTCATTGAATCCAAGGTCGGAGAGTCGATAGTCCTTATGCCTATATCTAAAAAGGTAGGTTCAGTGTTATTTGCAACCCACGGTGAGGTCAAGCTGACTAAGTCTAGAACAGCTTAGCCGTCCAGAGTACCCTTACCGACATATCGAAAGCTTTCGCGCAGCACACGTTCCTCGACACCGACATCCTGGGCTCGATACTCTTTCCCGTCAGCTCGCTCAGGATCGCAAAGACCGCTCTGTCTATCCTAGAAGCTCTGCCGTCTGCGAAATCTACGTTGCAATTCATACCTCGACTACTCTGCGCCCTGGAATCATCCGTTCGGAACCACAGATACGACGTATTCATACAGCCAACCTCGAGCAAGACTCCCTATCAGACCTATACAAATGCAAAAGTCAGATCGTTCTTGTGTAGCGCTACTAGTGAGGTACAAGGGATGCTCCTCTGCATCGGCGTCGGTCTAGCCGAATGCGATCTGTGGAGCTGTCGCAGAAGAATTTGGGAAAATGTGGATACTTGGGGGCTGTATGTGGAAACGGATCACAATTGGAAGAATTTGCTTGTCTTGGATGTTGAAAAGGCCAAAGGACTACTGCGAGGCCATCCCGATACCGTAACCGTTGGGGAGATACTATCTTTCCTGACTATAGCAGAGGGGCTGGATCATGCCACCACCAATGTAGAAGAGGATACGATGGCCTGGTGTCTAGCAGTATGTCTCCACCGTCGCCTTTGCAGCTGATATCCCAGTCCCCAAGTCCTGTCAAGACACAAGCAGAGGGCATGCTCTCAGCCATTTGCCGCTACCACCGTCTATCTCAAAGCCCCGAAACTTGGGTGACGCTGGTGTTGGCCAGTGTGGAGCAACTCTTGGCGGCTTCCGGCGCTTTAGAAGCCAAACTCTCTCTACATGGGTTGATCATCCACGGACCGTTGTTCGGCGACGGCGTGTGGCATCAATTGCGCACCATCAAAAAGACCGATGGAATCGTGGAAGGCCTAATATCCCGGGTACAAACTATCACGTCGCTGGACATATCAACCGCAATCACCCTCGACATCATCTCATACCTCGCCATTGCTCTTTGCGCCGACAACGAACGCTCGATAACCTCCCTTCTAGGAGCCATGGAAGCGCTATTGCAGCCCGTCAAGTCCAAGCCTCGCGACACGTCTTTCGAATTGTCTCTGGCTGCCCTTGTGCGCTTGGGTCGTTATTCGACCCCGGACACCCGAGCCAGACTTGAATCCGAATTCGATCTGGTAGCAGCCACAGGCAAAGCCTCGAGCTCTGAGCTGCGAGACGAGACTGTGAGCCCCGTACGACTGCGCACAGACTGACGACCAGTGCCAATGGCTCGTTGCGCGAATCGGTGATGCACCCGATCAGAGTGAGGATCTACTCGATTCGCTCGTCGCGGCTGCACGGAAGAGCGTTGCGCAGGCTTGTTGGGATACATTGGATAGAGAGGGGCTGTCGGCGATAGAGTGAGTGTGATTCCCGCTGTTGGCTCTGATAAATAGACACTCGGCCACCACGAAACAGCTAGACAGCCTGTTTGCCGCAAGAGCGGAATCCGAATTGCAGTGGTTGTTGAGCTCTGCAGAAACGGTGGAGATGCCTAGGGTTCTGAGTGAGTATCGCTTATCCGTCCCCTTTGGCTGGAGACGCTGATCGAGCAGGTGCCATCTTGAAAGCGACACTGACCAGGATGTCTAAAGGACAATCATCAGGGTCAATGTTTGCACTACTTGCGAGTCTGCCGTCGACCGTTCTAGACGACGATGCCCGTCAAGCAATTGTCGACGGAGCGCAGACGTCGGAGTCGCTTGCCGATCCAGAGAGAACGTGTATCATACGACAGGCGCTCACTCACTTGATCCGGGGATCATCTACAAAGGTATATCTCTGCCCAGTGAGGCTGCGCTAACTGCAGGTCAACCATGCTTACTGGGCTACTCTACAAGCGGACGCCGCTGGTAACGCTCATGTGAATGTTTACACTCGCGAGCTGATCAAGGCGTTCATCGAGTGAGTACTGTGACATTGTCGTCGCTGATCAGACCAGGGTGGCATTGGACTCAGAGAGCGAGCTTGATCGACTACTGACCAGGTTGTCAAACGACACTGCAAGAACTTGTGCCGCCGAGGTTGCGGTCGCGCATGATGCTGCGAGGTGAGTCTAACACCTGTACACGAACATCGGCTGATTGATAGGGTCCCAACAAAAGTCAAGGCGCGACTCAGCAAGATGGTAGACCAGATGGCGGACGCACAAAGTCAAGCTTCACCGGCAGACACACTTCTGACGATACGAAAACTGCGACAGTGGTGTGACGGAACAGGTGCGTTTCTCACTTCTAGCTACGCTGACACTAGTCGTCATTTCAAATCTCCCGCTCCAGCTTGCCGACTGTAGCAGACTCGGTCCAGCAGAGCTGGAACTGCTAAGACTGCATTGCGATGGGCCTTTGCTATTGGAATTCTTGCAGTTGTTGATGTCAAGGAGCAATGCGATCTCTTCGGGTACGTATCCCCACCCTTGTCTTGCTGATCGTCCTTCAGAAACGCTTCACCGAGAGATCGTCGAACTGGCAAACAAGACTACCGATCTCGTACCCGTAATTGGATGCTGCCTCCGATGGATCGCCGCGAGAGATGACTTCGAGAAGGCAGGCGGTTATGCAGTGCTGGCCGAGTTGTTGAGTATACGACGTCAAGGTGAGTCACGGGACATGCAGGCTTCTGATCATGTAGGCTCCGGAAAAGCAATCCTACAATGTCGCGAGACGCTGCTCGATACGATGCTGGACGTCCCCGGTGTCCCGAGCAACGCACAACTCTCAGCAATCAAAGCCTTTGTCAGACTTCGAGTGAGACAGCCTTTATTCTTGTTGACCCATACTGACGACAGTCAAAACTGCTACGTGTATCCGATGTAAGCCGTATCATTGCGACAATATCCTCGTCGCCCAATGCAATGGCCATCGATATTGTTCACGCCGCCGTGTTGACGCGAAGCGACCTAGTGGTTCACGTTCTGCCAATTCTTGCCCGTTTTTTGTGCAACTCTTTCGACTCCCTTAAGAATACTTCGGCAATCAGTCTCAGTAGATTACTCTCGACCTTTGGAAATCGACGATCGGCAAAGTCCACACGAGACGCCAATCTTGCTCTGCCATTCAGTAAGCACGCTCCTGCTGTCTTGGTAGCATACGTTCGAAGTGTGACTCGACCAAACAATGCTCTTGCTATAGCGACGCGACGGACATTGCAGATGAGTGTGTATACTCTTTGTGATGCAGTCATACGATCGCAAGATCGAGGGCGCGAGGGTGAAGGGATAGGTACACCATACGGACTCGGCGAGACGGGTGAGGCAGAGCAAGAGATTTGGGCTGACTTGTGGAAACAATGGGCAAAGCAGAGGTACAAGGGACAAGGGTGATCGTAACAGCACAGTAGCTTCACAGTATAAATTGCATTTACTACATCGCTCCTACGTTTACCGGATCCGTTAAAGGTGTTGAGGCTGCCACTGACTGAGCAAGGCGTGCAAGTTCTTATCCTGTTGGGCAGCATTCCTCGGTTGTTGTGGAGGCGGTTGCATTTGGCCGCCAGGATAGAAATTGTGCTGCTCGGGTGCGAATCCAGGAGGCGGAGGGTGATAAGCAGGCTGACCGCCGGGGTTGTCGGAAGGCAGAAATCCCTGTTGTTGGTGGGGTTGAAAATGGTGGTGAGGAGCTTGACCGCCATATAGGTGTTGTGGAGGCGGGGGTGGAGCTTGTACCGGGTAGTATTGAGGGACTGAACGATAGTCGTGACTCAGATTGGGTGGCAGGCCGTAGCCAGGTGGAGGCTGCATCTGGAGGAACGCGGCTTGATTGTGAAACATTGGTGCGAGGGGCGGCGGTGGAGATACGACGGGAGGTCGCGACACAGCGGAAGTTCGCGACGAGGGACCAGCACCCAACATTGCCATTAAAGCTGCGGTTCGATCTGCTGGAGGTGGAGGGGATTGGGCGGTAGGCGTGATCGCAGTGGGCTGCAATGCGAGAAGCGGAGACGGCCTCGAAGCACTGCGTGTCGGCTCCTCGTGCTGGACTGGGTTACCAAAGAACCGAGAGGTGGCTTCTTCAGATTGAGATGGGCTGCCAAAAGAACGAGCAAACCGACTGCCTCCAGCAGCTTCTCGTGTAGGAGTAGATTCCGGTTCGACTTGCTGCTGTCGGGTCTTGGGCAATAGGTAATTTGACGCTTTGTACTCTTTCACTGGCTTGACCGGTGCCGGTCCAGGTGCAGGTGCTGTCTCAGAGGCAAAAAAGCCGACCAATGTCCTTCGCTCTGGTTCCTCTCCCCTCATTGAGCGCCTTTGTGCGGCGATCCTGTCCTCTCCCGATGAGAACGCCTGATCCCCGTGTACTTGTGAAATAGCGGGATTATGATCGGGTTGATCATCCATCCACGCTGGAGTGGCCTCTTCTTCCTGTCGGGGATTCCACTGTCTTGGGTCATTGCGCTGTGGTTGGTGAGGGGGGTTATCTGCTCTAGTCAGAAACGTTTCGTTCGAGCACATGCCTCTTCTCCACTCTTCTTTGGGCCTTCGGTTCTCGTCACCTCCCATCCTCATTTTGTCCGGTGTCGACTTGACAGCAAACTTGCCCATGGGCCCTCCCGTGATATCCTTTGATCCTGAGCCTTGCGTTAGCCCATGCAGAGGGCCATGCGCATGCGTCGAGCCGTGACCGTCGTGGTCGTTACGGCGAGGCCTGATATCAGTAAGAACAATAAACTCAAGCAGCTCGACTAGACGCACCCATTGTTGCGACCTCCTCTGTTCAAACCTTTTCCGCCAATCCCCCCGCCATAGCCAAAGCCTTCTCCGAACCCTCCGCCCCCGTTCCGACGGCCCGGCGCCGAGCCTATGGAAGCTATCGCGGGGTCTTGAGTTTGCATAGATGCCGATCTGTATTCAACAGGCGTCACAATGGGCTCACTTACCCATACCAAGACTCTAACGAGCCCATTCCCTTTGGCTTGACGAATCCTCTCTTCCGACACTCTTCACCCAAATCAACAAGCTGGAGACGGGTATAAACGCGCCTAGCCCCGTCGTCCAAACTGAATATCGCGCCTGACTCATCCTCGTCGTCGCTACCTTCGAGTTCCTTGTCTGGTGGGTGAGGAGATAGTGGTGAAAAAGGGTTGAAGTTTGAGCGAGGCGAGTGCGATTTGGGTCTAGCGGACAAGTAAGAAGTCGAACTATCTGCCGAGCTAGAGAACGAGTTGATTGGTTGTTGTCTTGCAGCTGATTGGCGTGGCATGATTGTAGTAAAACACGGTTGGACATATAACATAGGACACAGACAGTACTCTACTCTACGCGTATAATAGTATACTCCCTCCCTTTATGGGCCACGTGCCTTGTCATGACGACGCAGCTTGCACTCATCAAGTATGAGTAAAGTAAAACTATCATCGACTATTGCACAAATAACAATAATGTCTTTCTTCTCAGCAACAAGGAGAACTCTTCTCGTAAGCGGATTCTTCACTCTCACTGTCATCCAGCTAAATGGCAGTCTGCACGACCAGCCGTCAGAAATTACGCATCGGCTGCTCCAAAAGCCGGATCCAGTAAGCTCTTTAAGCTCTCGTGGCAATCGCACTGATCATTCAGACCTTCCCCTCGCTCTTGCTTCTGCAGGTCTTGCTGGCCTAGGAGGATACGTTTACCTTCAGCGCAATCCAGCTGTCGCCGAAAAGGCCGAAGGCAAATTAAATGAGCTAAAGGGGGAAGTCGATGCCAGCAACGAGTCCCCAGCCGCTGCCGGCGCCCTCATCAAGTGAGTCCACTCGGGCAAAGTTACGCTTCGCCTCTGACAATCAGGGATCAGTGGACCCCATTCTTGCTCACCAAAGTCGAGCCATACAACCACAACTCTGCCATCTACACCTTTAGCTTTGGCGATGATTCCAAGACTCGAGGAGACGAGGTCGCCAGTGCCCTGCTGGTAAGATCACCTATGGGAGAGGGAGAAGTGAAGGACGACAAGGGCAAGCCCGTCATCAGGTGAATGATTCTACCCGAACTCATATGCTGATACCAGGCCTTACACCGCCATCTCGCCTCCCAACGAAAAGGGTACGCTACGGCTCCTCATCAAGGAATACAAGGTAGGTCTATTGCCCAGAGTAAAGCTGATATCAGGACGGCAAACTCACTTCCTACATGAGCTCCTTGACTCCCGGCCAATCCTCGATGCTGTTCAAGGGTCCTATCCCCAAGTTCAAGTACGAGGCAAACTCGTTCGATCGAGGATTGTGTATCGCCGGAGGTAGTGGTATCACACCGATGTGGCAACTCATCACCCACTCTCTCGACCTCCCCGAGGACAAGACCAAGTGGACCCTAGTCTTTTCCAACGTCACCGACAAGGATATCTGTAAATTCCCTAGTGTGATCCAAGCTGATATGCAGTGTTGCGCAAAGAATGGGACGACTTGGCCGCCAAGAACCCAGACAGGCTGAGCGTCAAATACGTCCTTGACAAAGAACCTCGTGGATGGAAGGGTGAGATTCTTTATTCATTGTGACGACTGCAGCTGACGTTTCAGGCGAGACCGGATTTGTAACATCCGACATGCTATCGCGACTATTCCCCAAGGGAGACGACAAGGTACGAGCCTTTGTGTGTGGTCCCCCACCTCAGGTCAAGTCGCTCGCAGGACCAAAAGATGGTCCTAGGCAGGGTGAGCTCCAAGGGGCGCTCAAGGAGCTCGGCTATACAGCAGAGGAGGTTTTCAAATACTAGATATAGAACATGCATACTTTGTCATTGCAGAGATCGTTGCCGGAAGACCGAAAGATTGTAAATATTCTTGCTCGCACCCGAGTTGCTTCCACACTACACATATTTATACAATGTCGCTTCCATATTCTTATCCAGTCTGCAATTCCGAATTACTCAAGGTGCACAACCTAGAGTCGCACTTCGAGGGGGGCTACTTCAAGCAGACGGTCGCCTTGTCGTCTCGAGCGGAAAATGGGAAACGAGTCCAGGAATCTAGCGGCTCGGCAACAGATTGGCTCCCGAATGCAGCGACGATCTCAAATCCAGATCAGCCCATGGATGCCACCTGTATCTACTATCTCATTACGCCGGAATACCCCAGAGGCCGCATGCACATGAACAACAACGCAGTACGTCAAGTGAGACACTAAACCTACTCTCAGCTGACTATCAGACATTCCACATTCACCACGCTGGCAGAGCTCTCTACACCTTGATCGCGCCGCCTACCAGCCCGGGCTCTGAGCCTATCGTTCGCCGAATCGTAATGGGCTCGGACCCATCGAAAGGCGAAGTTACACAGCTGTTTGTACCCGGGGGATGGTGGAAAGCAAGTGAAATGCCTAAAGATGATCTACTCTTGCTTGATAACAGTCATGCTGAGGGCCTTGAAGAGCGGCTCGGGTGCCTCATCAGTGAGGTGGTCGTACCCGGTTGGACGCCTGAACAGCATCAATTCTTGACCGAGGAAAAGGTATGTAGTCGCCCACTTTTCGCATGACTTGGGCTAATGACCAGTTGCGAGCGATGTGGACCGATGGAGACGGCTGGAAGGCATATACGCCCTATCTATCAGGACCCAAGTAAGGACAAGAGCCGCTTTCTAGTCTAGATGCATGTGACGACTATCGATGTAAACAGAAATCTAGGCTGAACCATTCTTGGGCTTCATCCATTCGTCAATTTGCTCCTGCGAAACTCCTTCTAAGCGATGAATCAGGTAGTCGACCTGAATTTTAGCTTCATCGCAGCACAAGCAGGAGAGTTACTCACCTCGACGTCCTTGGTCAAGGGGATCACATGATCCCGGTACATACCCACTACACCTTCAATATCAATCTTTCTCGCTCCCTCGCTTTCCACGATTCGTCCTTCACTGTCAAACTCTCCCCCGTAGATTTTTGCCTTGTTAGCCAGCCGCACAAGCAGCCGAGCCTCGACCTCGGGCTTGTAGATCAAAGATGTCAATCCCTCAGTGTTGGGGGGATTGGCGAGGATATGGGGGATGAAGAGATGGGGTGCAGATTGGAATTTGGATTCCGAGACAAACATCCCTGCAATCAGCGTTGAGGTGACTTGGGACGTACCAAAGTGTATCCTCCGACTGAGGGCCTGCAATACTTCAACATCTCTCGTAGCAGCACTTCCATAGTTTCCATCGTCGACCAAGTCGGCCGTCTTGGCTGTGGAAGATTGGGTCATGTTGGGCACAATACTGTCGACATAGAACTTTAGGATTCGAGCGTTGGCATTCGTCGAAGGATGGTTCGCTGACTGAGGGTGCAAAAGCTCAGGGTAGTCTTGCGAGGGTAGGATGGGTTCGGGAAGCAGGTCGATAGATGTAAATGGGTGTTCATCCGGGGAAGTGTATCGTCGGAAACGGGCTAGGAATCAGCTGTACTCTTCGGCGGTACGTACCATGGAAAGACTCGGTCTCGAGTAGGAACCACTCTAGCCAGCTACCATCGTAGTGTGTCTCTGCTTTGAAGGCTCCAGCTTGGTAGATCTTTGGGTTGTGCGCGAATTGAGCCCTTTCAATAAGAGCTGTTGGTTAGCGGAGTCAAGAGCTTGTCCTCTCACAAAAGATGATTGTATCCTCTAGCCTGATGAGCTGGTTCCGAATGTTGTCGAGCGACAGGATCTCCAAGGCAGTAGCCCCTGTAGTGAAATTCATGATGGTTGTGCAGAAAGACGAACAGGTGATGGTGCGCGAATGTAGATAACACAGCGGTGCCTGAGTGATACTCGTAAACATATCCTGCATGCAACAAGCGACTAGTGAAATCTGGAAAAGTCCTATAAAGGCTCATCCTACTGATCTGCCATAGAGCTGCTAGCTACAAAAGCCGTTGGCTGTCTGTCGCGGCTGATCATCTCCATGACGGCACATACCCCTGTGCCTCTCCCTTGACGCCAAGCCATGCAGTCGACAGTTTCGTTCTCCCCTCAGATTTTAGGGACACAACGCTAGAACTCGGTCACGCCGGCCTGACTGGCAGAGATGGACCGCGTATCATCATCCCCAGCTTTGTAGCCATAGGAATACATGGATGCGGTTGGCGCATCGCTCGGAGCGAGACTGCCGGCCGAGAGTCGGCGTCGGTGTCGAGAAAAGTCGACGGGTTGATCCCCTAGCCGATCGTACTGAGAGTGTCCAATGAGGGATTGATCGGCTACGGACGAGGTCTCGAAAGTAGCATGCGAAGCCATGGAAGCAGCGTAGCCTGGATAGCCGGATCTGCCTTGACCGGCTTTGGGGCCTGTGGTGACTGCCTGAGAGACCACAGACTGAGCATCGGGCGGGGCGAAGCCGGCGGCAGCATGAGTACGATAGTACGAAGGGTCAAATGGATTGGAGGCCGGCGGTGGAGCTGTGGCATCTCCAGAACTCGACTTGGAGAGATATTCCGAGGCAGGCGCTTCTCGTCGCCTGAATGGGTCGAGCGCTTGTGCCAATGATTTCTTGGGTCGACTGAACTGGATCATTGACGGCTGCAGGTTGCTGAGCGGACCTTCGACAAAGCATGAGCGGTCCTTGAAATGAGTCAAGAGATAGTGCCATAAAGGATGCTGTCATTAGCGATATACATGTCTAGGAGACTTACCTTGCTGAGGACCTTTGGATTACCCAAGATGACCGTTCCATACTTGGCTCGAGTCAAGGCTACGTTCAATCGTCGAGGATCATTGAGGAAACCAATGCCTTGATGATCGTTACTTCTGACACAACTCAAAATGATGTAGTCCTTTTCTCGACCTTGGAAAGCGTCGACACTGGCGACTTCGACCTCTTTGTACAATTCCTTCTTGAGTGACCCGTGTAGCTGCATGTACGTCGCAACATAGGATCTTTGCCCCTCGTATGGCGTAATGACACCGATTTGACTGGGCATAACGCCCGACTTGAAGAATTTGGTGACCATCTTTTCCACATTGGACGCCTCGGTTCGGTTGAGGAACGAAGTTCCGCTCGACGAGATTTCCTCGGTACCCAAGTTCTGGTGGAAGAACATGGGCGTCTCGGGTACAGGCCAGGGAAAGTCGACATTCTTTCGTAGTCGCTCGGGTGCAGTAACACCGTTCTGCAAAGTTCCCTCGTAGAACATGTTGGAGGGGAACTCGGAAAGACAAGGGTGCATTCGATACTGCACCGCCAATCGGATCGGTCGATTGCCCAAGATGACGAGACGCTCAAACAGCGATTGAGCGAGACCGGCACGAGAAGCCTTTTTATTCATGATGACGGGACCCAATTGCTGATGATCGCCGACCAAGACGACCTGTTTACAACCCATGACTAGGGGGATCATACATTCTGACATTAGCTAGATCTGCTAGAAAATGGGAGGGTACTCACCTGGCTCGGCAGATTGAGTAGCCTCATCAATAAGAACCGTCCTGAACTTGAATTTGGAAAGTCGAGGGTCTCCAGCTCCAACACAGGTAACGCAGATGACATCCGCAGCGTTCAAGATATCTCGCTCGCAAGCTCGAGTGAGAGACTTGAAGCGCTGTTCATCCTTCTGACTCAATTCTCCAACGTCGGTCTTGAGCTGAATGAGTTTCTGCAACTCTGGATGAGTATCGGCCTTGGCGACTTGATTGTGAAGCGACAAGAAAGCCACAGAAGAGTCGAGTGCCTCGCGCGATTTGGCAGCGAGTCGAACCACCTTGAGACCGGTTTGGTGAATCTTTTCACACAAGTGGTCGACGGCTACGTTCGAGGGGGCACAGACGAGCACCTGTCCTGGGTTCATCTTCGCAAGATGGTAGACGATCGAAGCGGAGGTGACGGTCTTTCCTGTACCGGGCGGTCCTTGAATCAAACTGAGAGGCTTTTGCAGAACTTCCTTGACTGCCGCCATTTGAGAGTGATTGAGTTCGGGAAGATTGGGCGCCGAGAATCGTTTTGGCATCTGTGTCCTTAGAACCTGGGGTTCAAGCTCGTGACCGAGTAGCTTGTGATACTGAAATCAGTGCCCTACCTGTAGCAAGACTCACGATGTAACCGCTGACACTCTTTTCGTCGACTGCAAAGGTCTTGAGTGCAGTCTGCATGCGATCGAAACTAGTGGCTTTCCACACAAAGTCGACCGAGAAGCCATGAGAGCAATCGGTCGGTACACCGTCGTTCCTCCTGAGCTCTAGACAGATCTCGTCAGATACATCTAGATGTCAGCGGTCGTCTACAGTCTGGCAGCCTCACTGTTGGGGACCTTGATGACAGCTCCGACTCCTTCCCAGTTCTGATCACGACCGTTTGCCCAGCTCTTGTTCAAGGCGTGCATTCCCTTGATCGCCGTCGAGCCGGGATTGTGAGCGCCGCCAAACTTGAGTTTCAACTCGTCTCCGGGTGCCAGTCGCAATTCTCCACTCTCCAATTTGGGCATGTGGAACCACGCAAGTCGCTTTTGATTTAGTCCCATATCCCACCTAATAGAAATGTCGTTTTCGGTCTGGGACTCTTTCATCTTTCGGTCAAAGTCGGCTTCGATCTTGACGAGGGGTCCAAAGACGTTCTGATACTGATATGCGTCCTCGTATCTAATGTCAGCTGTGTTTGCTGAAGGTGACCTACCTGAGCAGTATTGGCTGCATCTCCTCCTCGCCAGTCTGCGCCTCGGCATCCTCCAAGTTTGCATTCGGATTGTCCCTCCAAAGATCCTCCAGCCTGGCCATTTGTACCATCGATATTTGACGAGCTCGGAGCTGCTCTGCTTCTGTCGGGACTTTGACGAGCCAAGAAAGGAATTGACGATCATGTATGATTGCTGACCACTGCGAGGTATCCCAATTGATATCCTTGGCGCTGGTCAAAGCGGCACATGGCTGCCTGACTGTCAGCTGAAACTCGCTGGGTGACTCACCTGCACAGCAATACCACGACCGTATCGCTCTTTGCAGGGATAAATCCAAGCATGAACACATTCTTGCTTCCACAATTGTAGCCTACAAGTCAGCGACGATCGTCGAGTGCGACTCACACTCAGGGATAGTGTCACCCAAGAGACTCTCCTTGTGTAGAGCCACATCCTTGTGCCGAGCCTTGACTAGATGATTGACAATATGCGATGCTGAAGTATTGCCACGAGAATTACAGAACCACTTTGAGCAACCGAGACACTGTCGTCAGCCACATATATGGCAAAGGCAAAGATCACTCACCTTGACAACACACTGAGGACTGTGTATACCGCAGTAGCTGATAAGTCAGCTGATGTGTGTATGTAAAAACTCACCTGCAAGCATGCTCAATGTTCTGGCCAAGAGGTGTTCTCAATTCATCATACTCCTCGTCTCCATTGTAATCGCGTCGACCATTGACCAGAGGTGTGTCGTACATAGACATGTCTTCCATAGCGAGGCCTAGGTCAGTGGGTATAGGGTGATGAGATAGACTGCCAGCCCCAGTGGTAGAAGGCATAGCCGAGTAGAGGGATAAGGTGTCGTCTTCGGGTCCATACTGCATCATCAGTCGTGTATCCTGGCCACTTTGACGGGCTGCTCACCTGAGATGCTCCCTCGAAATTTGTGAATGGATCCATCTTAGTTATGTATAGACTGATGAGTCCCTTAGACGATGATGGATCGTCGCAAAGTAACGTGTAATGTACAAAAGGATGCGAGGAGAGAGACAAGAGTGGTCAAGAAAGGAAATCGAGGTCTCGCGTTTCGCCTCCACAAATTACCAGGTCTCACAAACGTCTTGGCACATCTCCACTTCATGCAGAACTTCGCTATGCATGCATGACATGACGACTGGATACCTCTCTGTATACATGACCACCTTCTGCAAGAGCTCAAGCCTTCAACAACAAACAGGCAGAACTACCCAAGGCGCGACGGATGTCCTGATAGTCGACATCGTGAGCTGACAGTCAGCAATTTGTGCACGATATTGACAAGATAGACTGACTGTCTTCGACCTCGCCCCAAATTTCAATCTGACTCCTGACCTCGACATGACTTGCCTGAGACGCTTGCTCGGCAGTCAAGTGGCCTCTACATAGCGCTAGAGCAATGATAAACGATTTCGAGGCGTATGCAGCCCTTTCGAAAGCTATGGGATTCAGCGGGACGCCCCAGTCCAGATTAGGATCAGCTCGACTCACCTGCAAGCTCCCACACATCCATTTCTTGCAAGACTTCAGTCATCTTGCGATTCGTAGCATCGCTTTGGCGGGCTGGGGCGAGCCCCTCGGCCATCGCAAGGTCGACTCCGAATTCTTTCTTGACCCATGAGAATAGTGGGTCCCAGTGCTCCTTTTGCATTTTGACAAGTGTACGAGGCTCATCCTCTTGGAAACTATAGGTCAGGCCCTGAGCAGTCGGTATCAAAGCGGACTTGCCAGATCGTGTCCGTCTCCAAGTACGACAGAAGAGCTTCAATAACACCTTGACGTATCTCCGGGTTTCCTAGACCATCGATAGCTCGTGATACCAGTGACGTCTATCGATATCAGCGTGCGTCCATCATCGATCTGCGGCACCACTGACGACAGGCAAAGAGTGCTGCTTCAATACAGCACTCTGGTTTTCCCATTCATTTGCGATCAAGAGTGCCAGCAGACGCCTGTTCTTGGGTACCACCAGCTTGGCTCCACCTGGAGTCTTAAGATTACGGTGGTCCAAGTTGACAAGCAGATTACCTGTGCATGAGCGGATGCTACACCAAGTTTGTCTGGCTGACTTACCATCCTCGGTGTTCGCCAATTTTACCGTCTTCCAGAATCTTCGCATGGACAGCTCAGCTTCTTGATTGCGTCAACTTATGGAAACGTTCATCTTGTGGTTTACGCACTGTTTGTCTGACTGATCGCTGGACCAGCAGTCACCTCGGCCTTGGCGGGTGTAGTCGCATTCGCATATGTTCGGCACTTCGAGAAATTGTTCGATGGGCCAGCTGAAGGTCCGTTTGCGACAGCAAGACCGGCCGAGCCTGACGCTGCTGCTCGCGGCAGTGTCGATTTTAAGTTTCGCGACAGTGTACGAGCAGAGAGTGAGATCATGGTAAACAGTGAAGTGGTTGACTACTTGGTAGATCTGTCTATTCTAGATACAGTTATAGAGAGACGCCTATAATCGGTTAGATCCGATTCATCATCCTGCCTATGTATCTCCTCCTCCCTATGCATCAATCTATACTTAAATCATTGACAACGACACTCCATATACCTCATCCCCTCATCTCCTTCTTTTAAAATACTTCTACAACTTTCCCAGGCATTGGAGAGAGTCGCCGGAAAACTTGAGTGTCGTCCATAAAACTCGTCCCCGACCCGAAATCTGATTTCATCCTTACCCGGGATCCGCATTCACAACTCGAACGCCTCGACTTGCCCACCGTTCCCATCCTACAGCTGTATACAGACGAGACTATCATGGCGTCTCCGTCGGTTCCCCATGGTGTTGTGGCCAAGCCGTTAAGTCTCGCCGAGTCATTCATGTGTGGAGGTCTAGCAGGATGCTCGGCAGTGACGATATGTGAGTGTGGAGCGATGGACATGGACTGACTCCAGCAAATATTCCCGAAACTCTTAAGACAAGACTGCAACTACAAGGAGAACTGCAAAGGACATCTCCAAATACTCCAAAAGTGTACAATGGTCTCACCGATGTCTTTGTCAAGACATGGAAGAATGAGGGACTTCGGGGACTGCAACGAGGACTAGGTCCAGCTGTGAGTTGACTGAACGGACGAAGAGATCATTACTGACCTTCAGTACGGCTACCAGGTATGTACCTTGACCAATTACGAACATACCGGCGCTAACATGACAGATCTTGCTAAACGGCTCTCGTCTTGGTAGGTTCCCAGTGGTTTCCGTCTCTAATTCCAGGTTTCTACGAACCACTCAGGAAATCGTTCAATGGAATATTTGGCATACGCCCAGAGGAACAGCGTCTACTTACATCGGTGACGGCTGGTGCATTTACAGGAATGATCGGAGGTGAGCCACAACATGAATGAGTTCAGCTTACAGTTTAGCCGGTCTTGGCTCGCCCCTCTTCTTGGTCAAAGCACGTATACAAGCATACTCCCCTGCTTTCCCCGTCGGCGCTCAGCATTACTACAAGAATTCACTGGATGCCCTTACTACCATCATGAAGTCTGACGGAGTCTTAGGTCTTTGGCGAGGAGTCAATGCTGCCTTCTTGAGGACGGCAATGGTCAGCTTCCTCAGTTGCCAACATTCAGCTTGAGCTCACGATCAGGGATCGTCTGTCCAGCTACCTTCGTATGGCTGGGCGAAAAACCTGCTCACCGAACAGGGCTGGGCCCCTGATGGATTCGCTACATTCCTATCTGCAAGTGCTGTCTCGGGTGTCTGTGTGGTAAGTAACATTTTCCTCTGTACCGTCGGTTTCAACACGACTGACCTGCAGTGTGCCGCTATGCAGTAGGTCTAGCGATTCAGATAAATGTTCTCAGCTGACATAGTCCTTAAGACCTGCCGACACTGTAAGAATATCGCTATATCCGTTCTTGGATTGAAACTGACAATCAGGTTCTCACTCGTACATACAATCGTGAGCCTACTTTATGGATGTGGTTATATCTGCACGACAGCTGACATCCAGAAAATACCGTGAAAGACGCGGTGACTGGCAAGGTTCGAGGGGTGCTATACAATGGTCCACTCGATTGTCTCTGGAAGACATTTAAAGCTGAGGGCATCGCTGGGTGGTACAAGGGTAGGCTCTATTTCGTCCTATATCCAGAGGCCAGCTGACACAGCAGGTACCACAGCCCACTTCTTCCGAATCTTCCCACATACGGTTGTCACTCTTGTTGCCAACGAGGTAGGCCTTCTTGCATTGTCTTGCTTTTTGGCTAATCGATACAGCTCATCATGGCTCAGTATCGTAAAGTACGAGGAGACGATGTAAGTAAAGCAGTATAGGAAGCCCAAGCATAATCACCATACATGCATTACATTATGATTGTACCAGTAAGGCTACGTACTTGACTTTGCGTATGGGTGGTACAATGCAGATAGGCGCGCGGTCGAAATTCGAAATGTCTTTGCCTGAGTATACCAAGTTACTTGCTACTGTTCCTCATCACATTCACCATGGACAAGATCATCAGCCCTTTGGCACGCACATCACGAGCAGCAAGATGCTTCTCCACTACCACCCGGAACGCAGCTCCCGGGCCATCCCGTAAACCTCGACAAGCAGATGATTTCGCTACAAGTCTTGATATCCGAGAACTCGACGTTTATAAATTTGATGATCCCTCATCGCTTGGATGGCTGCGATTGGAGAAGATCCGAGAAGTCCAAGAGCTCTTTAGGAAGCTCGAGGTGGACAGACCTATCTTACAAGGTGAGCAAGGCCTTGAAGTGAATTTACGCAAAGCTGACATCCCTAGCTCAAGCAAAACAATTCAAACCACCTACATCCAAGCAGTCAATCCGTATACGATCTTCAATCGATCTCTCCTACCCTACATCGCCAACTCAGCGGAAATCAGTCCTAATCGCACCCATTGCCTCTCTACCGCTAAAAGGAGCCGATGCGACTCAGAGGATGAAAGTTCTTGCTGGACCTAGGTGGACACCTGGTTATCCTGGGCGGAACGAATTCGAGGCCGCGGCTGAAGGAGGGGAGAAGAGCGATAGTAGTAAGGATGGGTGGATCAAGATTTCCGAGGAGCGTTTTCCAGACGCAAGAACAAACAGGTGGAACGTGGGGAGTATGCTTGAGAAGCTAGTCGAGGTTGCTAACGTGAGTCTCTTGATCAGCCTGGAATTTCAGCTGATCAACAGGACCCCAAATCACCATTGTCAGCATCTACCCCAATCGATACAAGACACCTACTCGCCCGACAGGCGAAGAGACGCTCAAAGTCCAGCGGAGGAGCTTGGAGGAAGACGGAAGCATTGTCCAAGCGTCCGGAGGTCATTGGAGGGGTACGAGGATTCCCAGCGGAGTGGATATCGCAGAGCGGAGCATCAAGCTCAGAGGCAAGAAAGTCATAAATCGAGATGATGTATAGATGCATGGCCCAATCAAGCTTCTTCGTGTTTCTAAGCTATATCATCGTATCATATTATCCCACTCGCCCGACGCTCTCCAGCCTGGAGACTATGGGTACAAGGTCGGATCTGATTCACCAGGAGCGATACGAAGCTTTGCGAGAAGAACAGCGTCACTGGATATCAGCTCATCGTCAACAAGACTTGCTCCATCAGTACTAACCGTGGAGAAGCAGACACGTTCGAGACTTTGCAAGTATAGTGAACTTGACGATCCTCAACACCAGGTCGAGGCAAAGGACCCACAAGAGATATCTTCGGACTGACGGGAGGAGAATTGGCTCTGGAAGACAATTGCCTCGATGAACCTATGTGAGGACTCGCCATCCCGGATTGCTTGACGAAACTCCAGGTCCCCCATGGTTGACCGGGTCCGCGGGCCGACTCGGTATGTACGTTGAATTTGAGAGTGGTTCGGGGCGAGAATTCGGAAACGACCATGGCATAGTGTTGGGCCGATAGGGCGCCGACGATCTATCATCAGCTGATGGACATATACGGAACTCACGATCATGATGTCTTCTCGCTTGACTTGGTGACGATCCCCGTAGTGCTTCATGATCCAGTCAATGTTGGCCATGAGGTAGCACCTGGCCTCGTCGAACGACTTGTAGATTTCAAGTTGGGCTTCTTCGACGACAAGAGCAGCCTGTTTTCTGCCAGGTTTCAGTGGAAAGTCGAGGTGTCGAGCAATAGGTTTCCTGTCATCAATCCAAAACCCGATATTTGGCTTACTGAGCAGTCTCTCCGCTCGACTTGACGAATTTAGTCCAAGCAACAAATCGATCCAAGTTCTTCTCCAAACCACTTCTCACGTTGATGGGCATCGAGGCGACCTGTAACGAACTGAACTCGTCCATGTATGGCATCGGAGGCATCTCACCTGCGATTACAGGCGGCTCATGACTGTCGAGGAGCTTGACGAATTGCCCATGTCGGATATAGCCAACTTCGCCAAGAGCCACAGGCGTAGGGAACCACAGAGCGACCGAAAGTCGATCGTCAAATTCGTGTGCCAGGTAGTGTCGATAGAACTTCTCAGCTCGATCGGACTCGTTACTAGGCTCGTCTTCGAGATGCTCCGGTATCGACCTGAGTGAAGATGCTGAAGAAGACGTCGACGATTCAGGGAGCCTGCGAACGTTCGGTACAGGTGAAATGACTCTGTAAGAGGTGTCAGCTGTGGCTTATTGTAGGTAGCGTCGGACGTACTGCTGATCCTGTTCTGAGCTACCCTCGCTGGCAGTTGCCCAGACCGTATCGTTCTCGCTTGAGTCGGTGGAGGCTGGCATCAGCTTTGACGTTTGCCCGATGGACATACCGGCATGAGAAGTATCTTTGCGCGAGTTCGATTTAGGACTGTACATGCGTTCAATCTCTTTGCTGATTGTAGAGAACTTTGGTCGAAGTCTGGATTCTTGAGCCCAACATCGCTCAGTAAGCTGCCAAAGGTTCTCTGGCATCCTACCAGGTCGAGATGGTCTAGTCCCACCTACTGGATCAGCTGCGTCTTCGCCAGAACATTGGTAGCCCACGCATGATGTCTTTCCGGAATTTGGCATCATCGACGTGATCCAGTGGGATTGATCCCTCTGTGTAGACCTGCAGGTCAGCATTGATATGTATATTGAGCGCACCTCGTATATCACCATACCAAAACTGTAGACATCACATTCCCAGGTCAATTGTCCGCCTTGCATCCTCTCCGGCGAAAGCCATCGCATGGTACCTTTGCCTGCAACATCACCGGAGTCCTTCGACTTTCGCTTCATGTCGAGCTTCAATTGAGACAAGCCAAAATCACAGATGTTGATGTTGCCGACGTCATTGACGAGCACATTTGTTGCCTAGAGATGAGCTAACCCACTATCATGCTGCAACAGAACCTACCTTGAAGTCGCCATGAATGATGTCCCGCGAGTGAAGGTATTCCATCCCCAGAGCCATTTGGTGTACCAGAGCGATCTTCTCGGCTCTCTTGCCAGATGAAGTCTGAAGGTAATCGACAATGTTCCCGTTGCCCACTATCTATCAGTATTGATATCCACGGGTGAAAGGGGCGACATACTATACGGAGAGATGAGCATCCAAGGTGGTGGGCCTGTGGCACTGGATGCCCCGTAAAAGGGTAGGATGAAGGGACTTCGCAGTCGGCGCCAGACGTCCACCTCTTTGATGAAGAGCTATCGTCAAATTCTGCACCATCATGAATTTGTAGCTCACTTTCTTGTCGGCAGTAGGGTCTAGCTGCTTGATGGCGACAGGTATACCTTGCCAGCTTCCTCGCCAAACCTCCGAGAAGAATCCAGTCCTACTGTCAGCAACAGGACCCTGGAGTAGATTCACTTGATGCGTTCCTCTCGAGAGACTTCGAGAAAAGTAATGACCCACTGAACGTTAGTATTCGGTTTGACCCATGCCACGCACATCAGGACAAGCCACTTCGGTGTCACCGCTGATACGGCGCAATGCCTGACCATCAGCCATGATATCCCAATCACGACAAGGAGAGGATATACCGCTAGAGCCTGTTCCTCAAATGCTCTGTTGCCTGCACTGAAGCGTCTGTCCGAGCCCGGGCCTAGGGGACCAGGGACTTCTGCTACTGGACTAACAGATTGTTTCTCTGACCCTGAAAGATCGAGACTGGATATGTCCAAACCTAGTCCGGTTCTGCCTTCACTGTCCGTGCCGTCTTGGCGGAGTGATTGGTCCTTGATGGCAGTTGGTTCATCCCCGGGGATCAAGGTGGAAGGATGATGTCGGTCGATCTCTTCGATCTGCATAGTTGCTATCTGGTCGACTCGTCTTTGTAAAGCAGCAATCGCTTCTTGCTGCTGCTCTCCTGGTCGTCAGCTACATTCGAGATTATTTGCTCACGCTGAATTTCTATAATGTGTATGATGTCTCCTCCTCTATTCATGATACCCTCAAGCTTGTTGGTGAGGAGCTGTACATCTTTCTCCCTGTCCCCAACCATTTGTTGTCTCCACGCAGCGACATCGATCTGTGTTTGTAGCTGGCTATCAGTATCACTGTCGAGACCCAGAGCTGACCGACCTCAAAGATCTGCACAAAATCTGAGAGATCTTCTCCAGCTTTCACAATCTGTCGGGCGTACTCGTCTGCCTTGAAATACTGTTCAAAGAACGGCTTGATGGTGAGTTGCGACAACAATTGGGCGATACCGTGCAAGTTGCTATCTGTCAGCGATATACTGCTGCAAAAGACTGTGAACTCGCAGTAGAAGTCTCTCGATGTTGACCCTCATAGCGGGGGTCACTTGACCTTTACTATCGATCATGGCCTGTTGTACGGCCAGAAGGATTGTAGCACATCGTTCAACCTATTGTCAGCTGAATAGCATCATCTTACTCACAAGTCGTAGAGCCGCAACTTTGTTGACTGCTACCATCTTTGCGGACTTGAGCATGTTTGCGACGATCCCAACTGCCGCACCTACTCCAGGCAAGAGCTCTTGTGCCACTGAAGCTATTTGAGCTAGCGAAGATAGAACCGTGTACGCGCTTTGGAGTCTATCGATAACGGCCTCGGCTTCCGTGACAGCTAGTCGGAATGGATCCGTGGACGTCAGAGTTCCCTTTCCATCTGCGGTCCGGGAGGATGTCGATTTCTTCATGATCTCGGAATCAGGTTGACTTTGAGGGATAGTAGGAAGCTTTGGGTCGGACTTGTGTCTGGGGGAGTGGTAGGGGTCAGTCATAGGCGACTGAGGAGCTTTGTCCGGTACCTCAGACGGTTCCTCATCAACACTAGACGAGGTGGCAGCTTTGCCAGTAGATAACGAGTTGTCCGAGTTCTTCTTCTTGGTGAGGTTGGCAAAGAACCCTTTGACCATTCCTCCTCCTGATCCGGATCCAGATCCAGTGATAGATCCAGAGTCTGACTTGTTCCCATCATTACTTCGGTTCCTCAACGGTTTGAGACCACCAAAGGAGCGTGAACGTTTCTTTGGGCCAAAGTCCGCACTTGCGGGTGCGGGTTGAGGAGGATCTGCCGGCGGTTCGATGATGGGTGGCGTGTTCATCTCGAACACGTGTTGAGGTGTCACGAGGGTTAAAGGTCTGATTGAGTACTTGGTAGGGTAGGATTGATGTGTGTATTGAATGTAAACGTGTTATAGGATGACGTTGATATTGAATGATGGTAAAGGATAAGTACAGGTATGAGATGAGGAAGGGGAATGATGAGTTGATGACAAAGCGGAGTAGATGGTCTGTGCGTTCAAATCGGATTTGGCTGGAGTAAGAGAAGCAGTAAAGGGAAAGAGGAGAGGAAAGAGGGGGTCCTTTGGGTCAGAAATCTAGTCAGGGCATAGATACACCACTAGTAGCATCGCCCGGTTCATTCAACCTCATACCGTCCAGCACAGCGTCATTACCTTCAATCCTGTTGCTGTACCCAATACACCGCATGCAGAATGTTACAGCAGATACACTGACCATGCAAAAGATACAATCGCTACCTCTTTCCACCCTTGCCCTTGCCCGATGGAGCCTCCTTGACAACCTGCTTCTCTTCCTTGGCTCCCTCTCCCATCCAATCAAAGTCTCCTTCGCCAAACTCTTTAGTTGTTGTAGCTCCCTCCTCTTCTCCGCCCATTGACACTCCTTCGAATCTTCTCCTAAACCTTCCAACTCGTCCATCCTCTGCTCCATCTGCTAATCCTCGCCTATCTGTTCCAGGTGCCCATAGAGGGTTATTTGTGACGTCTCGAGTCAATCGGATGATGGAAGGTGTGGGTGCGGTAGTGTGCGCTGTGAATGTTGATCCGTCAGATAGGACGACAGTTTGAGCATAGACTGCTGGAACAGGTGCTGGGATTGTAGGTGGTTTCTTTAGATGTGTGCGTGATGGCCATGTTGATGATGATGATGCCGGACGGGACAGCGCAGGCATAGCGATTGGTAGTCGAGCGCCACGTAGGGCAGAAGTTGGGATGGCAAGACGCATGCTGATGTTATGCTTTGAACGTTGGTTGGTAGTAAGAGGTCTAGGTAGATTGAACACGATTCAACCAACTTTTGAGCGGACGATACACCGTGGGAAACTCAGAGTTGCCTAGAATGACTTTCCGCTATCTCCCTACTATATTTCAATAAATGTGGCCGACATGGCCAAGTCGCGCTTCGAGTATGTCAGGAATTTCGAACTGCCTGATCAGCTCTTACAGGGTACATTTATAGTAGTCCGAGTTGACGGGCGAGGTTTCCACAAGTGAGCCACCGTTGAAGCTGAATCTGGCCTTGACTGACGGCAGATTCTCCGATACCCATAATTTCGAAAAGCCGAATGATGTCCGGGCACTGGAGCTGATGGATCGGGCCGCTATGGCGGTAATGTCGGAGTACAAGGACGTGGTTCTCGCTTTTGGCGAGAGTGATGAATACAGGTGCGTTTCGGCCCATCTTCTGCGGGAGTTAAGGCAAGACTGATGGTAGCTTCCTGATACGTCAGGCATCAAGCTTGTACAATCGCCGACGCAGGTATGTACCGCGGGCTCAGAAGATCTCAAGTAGCTGACGATTTAGCAAGATCGAATCATCAATAGTGTCCCTCTTCACGTCCGCATACGTCTTTTACTGGTCGACCTACCTCCCTACTCTCCCCATGTCGTATCCACCAAGCTTCGATAGTCGAGCGGTTCTCTATCCCGCTCCACAACACGTGAAAGATTACTTCTCATGGCGTCAAGCTGATAGTATGTCCCGTATTCATTGAAGTCATGCTAACGGTATAGCACATATCAACAATCTTCAGAATACGGCTTTCTGGGCCTTGGTCAAGTCCGGTAAATCAACACAGGAAGCTAATAAAGCCGTTCAGGTCAGCCAGACACGTCGAAGCCTGGTGTTTGAGCTGACGTGTAGGCTACCGATGCTAAAGCCAAAAATGAGCTTCTGTTTTCGCAATTTGAAATAAACTACAGCCACCTACCTGCCCGATTTCGAAAGGGAAGTACAATAGTCCGTGTTGATCCTCTTGCGGTCCCTGCCAGTCAAGCTGGTGACGGAGAGTCCCAATTGCCGGTCGAAACGAAGGGTAAAGGAAAACGAAAACTGTACGAAGGCACAGTGGGCGAGCTGGTAGTCTTGCATGAGGATCTGATCAAAGAGGCTTTCTGGTCAGACCGACCTTGGCTTCTGTCGTGACGGAAATGCACAATACATCAACATACAATCGTGAAACAATACAATGCAATCTATAATCTATTTGACAACGTGAACAATGTATGACCTTACTCGAGCTCGTAACCCGGTCCAGCCGAAGTACCGATCATAGCTTTGGCAGTATTATCCCTGCACCTCTTGAGGAACTTGAACAATGGTGTCCCACCTGTTCCTCTCAATTCACCCTTCTCAGCCTCTTTTGCTACAATCTCTTCGTCCTCCTCGTTATCAGCCACCTCCTCCCCGAGCAGTCTGCGGATCCTTGGCGATGGCTTGCGCCTCGCTTGTTGGACGATGAACATACTGACGACCCGCATGTGTTTCTCCCTGAATCGCTTGAGGGCTTCGAGGGCAGAATCGTATGCGGCGGCGAGATGTGGATGCGACTGCGCATGGGCGATAACGAGCGGGCGTAATGGAGTGGGGTGGGTCGAGAGGTGAAGGAGGAATGTTCGATGGGGTAGAGGCATATACTGTAACATGCGCTGAACGAAGGAGGCTTCGTTGTTTCCGGTCGGGCGTGTGGAAACGGTTGGAGTCGAGACCTGTTCTGCAGACTCGGCGGCGACAGGCTTGTGGTTGAGGTGTAGGGCGGGTACAGGCTGCTGAGGTAGCGGTTGAGCCTCATCATCCGTAGGCGAGTGATCGACAGTGAGGAAGATATCGATCGCATGGATCAAACTACTCTGACCAGCACTTGGTCCCGAGAACATCCTCCCCTTCCTCTCTCCTCGATTGACATTTTCGGCAGCATGAGCCTGATCATCCGCTCCCATAAATAGCCATCCCAGACTCTCTGGTCCCTCGGAATCACCTCCTTTGAACCATGGCCTGATGAGGTGGTAGAACTCCTCGGGGTCCACTTCCTTCATGATTGACAATGTGATATCTCCAATCCGATCGATTTGAACAGCGAGTTTCTTGAGATACAGTGTCAATCGCCTCAAAGCAGTCTGATCGGCCAGGAAAAGCTCGTCGAGCGACCGACGCATCAGCCGTAGGGCCTCCGATCCAGCAATCTCGCACAATGCCGAGATGATGTAGAATTGCTGTTCGGATCGGGTATTGGTGAATGAAGCGAGAGTATAGGTGGGTGGGTTGGCAGTAAGTGATAGGGCAGATGATGAAGCGGCGGCATGGAAGTTGTACAAGACGGTGTCGGCGTAGGTGAGAACCGGTGGCAGACCCAGTAAATCGGATGCTGCCAATAATGGAACACCTAGGCAAGCGGGAATTTGGACTGGGTCGGGTGCGACTGTTGTGTGGGCGTAAAAGTGGGTGAGAAAGGCGAGAACGACATGTGCGCGACGAAGTGAGCATAGGGAGGTCTTCAGACCATCGACATCAAGAACAGGCATCTAATGATCAGCTTGGCTCTAAGTCAAACACTATGGGACATACCGATTCGACACCCTTTCGCCAAAGCAACTCTCGATCCCTCTTCCCACCTAGGAAAACGCCATCACCAGGTCCAGCTCCCCTAGCAGCGTCCAATGCTTCTTCCCAAACTATCCATCTCCCCTCCAACCTTTCCACATTTCGATCAGCAGGTAAGAATCCGGTTCTGACATCTACCTCGAAATCGGCCGAAGCGAGCGATGCGATATTAGGAGCGAGTCCATTGGAAGTATGTGCGGAAGTTGTCTGGCCACTTGAAGGAGCCGAGTTGGAGGTACCAGCAAAAGATGGAGGTAGCGAGAGGAAATGCCCTGGTGGCAGGGCTGGGGATGGGAAAGGTAGATTTGATTGATCGCCGAGAAGGGTTTGGGGAGTGGCGACAGGTGCCTCCAGGACGTGTGGTCTTGTTGAAAATGAGGTAGACATATTGTCAATGGTTGTGATCGTTGTCTTGATCCGAGTTGTGATATATATATGAAAGAGTATTATGCAAGAGACATGGATGTGTGTTGATGAGATACGGTTGATGAATAATGTCTTCTGACTTTTGACTTTTGTGACGAACCAACATACGCAATCAAGTATATTACCAAATCGAGTAAGTCCGTCCCCTAATTCCAGATTCTGGATTCTGGACTCTAGATCCGTAGTATACAACCGTGAAATGTAGATCATCGGACCGACGTCAAGTGAAGGAAGGATACATGCAATCGATCTCAAGATGGTATGGAATACAAAAGGAACAAGATGACTAGGCACGAAACAAATACAGCATTCAACGACGATCCGCGGGTGGACCCATGATGTTGGCGACCATGTCCTTATTCCACCTGCCAGGATCATTCTCAGGCCAACCCTTATTCCCATTCTTCATAATCTTCTCATTTTCCTTATCCTTATCCTTTTCCTTCTGTCGGTCCTTATCCTTCGAGATACCCATTGCAGCAGAGACCGACTTCCATCCCCTAGACTTCGGTTTCGTTGCTGATGACATTGGCGAGGCGCGATTCGGGGAAGGAGTAGCAGCGGGAGGTGGCGCACGAGCCATAGTCTGCAGCATGGGGTGTTGGCTTGCCGGACCTACATGTCGAATGGTAGGCTGTGGCTGAGATGGGGAAATGTCGGAATCAGAATCGGAGTCGGCATCGGACATAGCTCCACCACCTGAATTCTGGGTTCGACCTAAAGTCGCGTTGTCAGTGTGAGACCGTTGATAGCCAGGGATAGCGGGCGAAGGTCGAGAGGACGATCCACCAGGTTGACCCTGATCAGAATGATATCGTGCGGGGATAGGACCACGGGGTGTTGGCAATTTCCCCTTTTGTGGGGTGAGATCCGTCCGAATGGGCGCTAACATTGGTCCATTCATGCTCGAGGATGATGTCTCCGGCGACATCATCAGATTGCCCAATTGCTCATTAAGTGTAGCTTCGCTGTGCCGTTTCGAGAAATCCATGCTAGGTGGCGAAGGAACGGGCGAGAGCTCGAGCGAGACAATACGTTTCGAGGGTGTACCAGGCGTTGAAGATGACGGTGTACCATCAGTCTTCAAGTCCTGAAATTGAGGAGAGTGGGGTTGCGCGATGGTGGCTGGTTCAGCCCCAGGCGGAAGAGGAAGACTACTAAAACCGCCACTGGTGGTGCGGGTACGATTTGTCGATCGGAAGTTGTCCGACCAAGGTGCCGATGGTGGATGGGTCTGTACTGCTGAAACCACGTCCCACCATCCACCAGCACTGCTAGGTGTAGGTTCGGGGGTAGTGTGTGCGTCAGGCTCTGGTGAAGGGGGAGTAGCGAAAGATAATGGCGGCAGGATAGGAGGTCGATCGATAACAGGAGGTGGGAGCATGGACGTTCGATCCGTTGTGGTCGAGGAGCGCACCGCCGTCAACTCAATTCCTATACTCTCGTCGGAATCCGTATCCGTCATTGAATCAATCGTATTGCGGCGGTGGGGCAGACTTGTTGACCGGGCATGACTGAGGTGCGTGGGTTTGGGCGGGTCGGCTTCTTCGGGGGCATTGACGAAAGAGGAGATGGCTCTGCGGTGGGTGGATGGCTGTCTTGGGATGGAAGTGTTGGTTTGAGTAGTGCCCTTTAGCGCGAGGATCTTTGCCTGCTCGAAAACACGATCGTAAGATCCATCCGGGAACTGAAATCAGCTACCATCGCATGACTCGAACACTCACTCTTAGCTTGATATTATCGATTAACCCCATCAAAACAGAAGGGACCTCGATGTCACGCTGAGCATTCTTGAGCATATCGGTTTCGTACACGATAAGCTCCTCCAAAACCCGAAACGCAGTCTGATCGTCAAGTCGAGGATTGACGTAAAGCGAGCTGGTGGTAGATTGTAATGTAGGTTCGCGAAACGGCTCCTCGTGTGCAGGAGGATCCAGTTGCTCGATAAACGCATCGACCAATTTTGGTGGTAGACTCGATGGTGGCAGTAGGAACGTCCGACGTAGTGTCAAGAAGACTGGTAACAGAGCCGGAGCCATCGGTGACGGCTGTTGTCTTGACAAGAGACAGAGAGCCTGCTCCATCTCGCCAATATCCTTTCCGAGCTGTTCCCGACCGGTTCGCGCCCATTTACACTTGAGCATGTAATCTCGCCTCTCCCTAGTCGCGTATTCGGTCAGCAGCTCGTGAGCGTAATCGGCTACTCGAGATGTTACCTGCACCGGACTGCCGATGGGAGGTAGAGGCGAAGTGGGTGATCTTGGGCTAGTGGCATCGTAGCCTGTTCCTGCGAACCCCTTCCTGGAGAAGTAGGAAGAGGAGGAAGTGGGTAGAGATCCTTCGCCAGTGAAGGATTGAATGAGCTTGATGCAGGTCGATTTGTTTGGTGCGGGTAAGGAGATCTGATAAATAGGTTTCTCCGGTAGCGAGGTTCGAGCTTTCGCCGAGCGAAACGCTGTTACGAGAGCTGGTCGTTGTGGTATAGTCTGCTCATCAGCCCCTTTCGTTCAGTTGGAACGTACCATCTTTTCGAGATGTTCCAGCTCGTTCCCGACCGCCCACCTTCCTTCTCCCTCAGCCCTCCTGCGGATGTGCTGCACAAGCAGTCCCTCGCATACAGGCACTGCCACCAACAAGAGTTGTGCCGCCAACTCCGGTAATGTGAAATACGAGAAAGACATCCTGAGCGACAGTATCAGTGTCAACCCCAACGCCCTGGCTTCATCCAAATCCTCCTTCTCAAGCTTCCGGCCATTGACAAATGATAAGCCATGTTCAATTTCGGTCAACCGGGCACTAATGTCCTCCAGTGCTTCCCTACTCAAAGTTCCCTTGCCACCCTTCCCTGCCTTCTTTTCCTTCAACTTGTTCTCCCTGATCAAAAGGTATTCGTAGATCACTTCAAGCGAGTGTGAGAATTCGGGAACCGGCTGGCTGAGGAGATGATTCAGAATAGTGATGGGCGATTGTGACCTATGCAATGGGTATACGCCAGTGGGAGGGGTAAGGTCGCTGGGATTTGGGATGTATGTGACTTCTTTTGCTCTATCAAAGGCGACTGCAGTATGTGGGGGAGTCTAGATCATCAGTCTCCCTTCTTGGTGTTGGAGTTGGGCAAAGAGCTACTCACCTGTTCCTCTAATTCCGCCAGGCCAATAGATACTTCAAACAGAGAATCCCCTTTACTTCGTCGATACAAGATATACTCCTTGAGTGCTTCAATCGCATAGTCGGTCCTGACAGACGGTGCGGACAAGTACGCGACGAGTTCTCTGAACATCTGATTTAGGTTTGGCGCCATGTTGCCTCAATACAACCGCTTGTCGGATTATAAATCGATGTAGAAGCCGGTACACGAGATACTCCAAAGTACAGACCAGCTGAAAGGAGAGGTGACTCGCCAGGAGGTGGAGTTGGGAAGTGTGTTATAGACAGGTATGAATGGGGTGAATTGGGTGAGAATATGCGGGGAGGAAATGGTTTAACTCTTTCCGTGCCTGAAGATGTGCGCGTCAAGGTGGGACAGGAATAGACGAGTGTGTTGATGATGGACGTTCGTCGGATACGAGTCAACTAAGCAAGATGCTCAGGTGTTGATATAAAGAAGCATTGAAGTACCTGTTTCAATGCACGAATACTTCTGGCATGGTACGAAATTCTAATTAGCGGTGCATGCCCAGAGCTGGTAGATCCGGCAAATGTCATATGACTACGCAGAAGGAATTCCTCGGCAGGCACGTGTACATCAAGACCGTGGGAAATATCGGGCTCTAGACCCATGACGAGAACAAAAGTCGAGCTTGGACTAGGCATTCGACTCGTTATATACATATCGAAAATGTCATCCGCTGCATGGTCACCATTCTCTTGGAGGGAGAAGCCTATAGCTCAAGTAAGCTTGGTGCACCAGTTACTGGCTGAACTGATATGTAGGATGTGATCTACGAGGACAAAGACCACCTCGATAAAGTCTTGGGAAAGTTGCGTAGACTACCACCACTTGTTTCTCCTGTCGAGGTAAGCTTGGTTGCAGTCTCATGTCACAGCAATTCTAATCACCAGATTGACAGATTGAGAGGTCAGCTGGCTGAAGTAGCTGCTGGAAAGGCGTTCTTGCTACAGGGAGGAGACTGTGCTGAGCTTTTCGACGATTGTGCTCAGGTAAGTCCTTTCGCTCGTTTGTGAACCAATGCTAATATGCAGGACCCAATCGAGCACAAGCTATCATTGTGAGGCTCTATACTCGTCGTACAGTATCCCAGCTGATGGCAGAATCCTTCTAATGTCACTAATCATCCTCCACGGTTCCCGGCTACCAGTCGTCCGTATAGCCCGTATCGCAGGTCAATACGCCAAGCCTCGATCGAAGCCTACCGAAATGGTCGATATGGAAGTCACAGAGACCGGACCTAATGGTGATCAGATCACGAAGACGGAGAAGAAGGAGATTCTCAGCTTCAGAGGGGACAATGTTAATGGCTACGAAGCTACCGACCGTCAGCCGGACCCAGAAAGGCTTCTAGGGTATGTCTCAGCTAAGAGAATTGGACGTGCGAGCTGACAGACAAGTGCCTACTTCCACTCGACCGCTACCCTCAACTACATCCGTACACTACTCGCATCCGGTTTCGCGGACCTCCACAAACCCCTAGATTGGTCCTTCTCAAACGTCAGATCTCCAGAACTACAACAGGCTTTCGCCGGCGTCATTGACAATCTGAGGGATAGTATCGATTTCATGAAAGTCGCTACGGGTGGCTCAGGCGGTGGACAGAGGGGCGGCATGGAGACTGTGGATATCTACACCAGGTAAAACTAAGATCCACACCATTACTAATATCAGTCACGAAGCTCTGCTTCTCGAGTACGAAGAAGCCTTGACTCGAGCTTATACCGAGAACGGGCCATCCCGAGCTCGACCAAGCATGTCTCAGAGTCCGACTCCTCCAATGTCACGATCTGTCTCGTCGATAAGGGATGAAGGAGCTTATCCACACTCACCAGTTCGACCTGGTCGTTTGGGAGAAACTCCTACATCTGGCCCAGAGGGTGTGAAGCATTACAATGTCTCGTCGCATTTCATCTGGATTGGAGACAGGACTAGGCAGCTTGATGGCGCTCATGTCGAGTACTTTAGGGGTATCGCCAACCCAATGTGAGCTACTTTCTTCTGATCGTTAAGACAGAGCTGACTCAAAAGCGGTATCAAAGTCGGACCCTCGATGGAACCTCAGGAGCTGGTTCGGATTCTCGATGGTACGTTCCTCACCACCGTAGTAACTAATTTCAGTGGTCAACCCAGACAAGATCCCTGGTAAGGTGATTATCATCGGTCGATACGGAGCAGACAAGGTCGACAAGCATCTTCCAGGCCACATTGAGGCAGTCAAAGCTACGGATCACGTTGTCGTATGGCAGTGTGATGCCATGGTAAGCTTCCAGCATTCTATACATCTGCAAGCTGACAAGTAGCACGGAAACACAAAGTCCGCCAAAACCGATACTACCCTCAAGACTCGTCATTTCGTCGATATCGTCACTGAGATCACCCGGTCTATGGAGATCCACCGAGAAATGGGCACAATCCTCGGAGGTGTTCATCTCGAACTCACAGGCGAAGTCAATGAGGAGGGATTCTCGGTTGTGAGTCCGCTGGCCTCGCCGGGATCCGACACTGACATCTAGACCGAGTGTATCGGAGGATCAATGGAGCTAGAGGACAAAGACCTCTCGTTCAACTACAGGACCCATTGTGATCCTCGACTGAACTACGAGCAATCATTGGATGTTGCTTTCTTGGTCTCGGATTACCTCAAAGCCAAGCGTAGAGGTGAACCACCAAAAGATGTCTTGCTATCGGGACTTCGGGGTCGAAAGGCTTAGGTATACTTAACTGTTCCCAATGTATGCATCTATGATCTAGCTAGCTCTTCTAGGACTTTCTTCGCTCCCTCTACAATGATCTCGTGCTCAACCTGATATCAGCTTAGCTACCCTATCAGATGGAGCGACTGACCTGATGAATCTTTGTCTCGAGCTCTTCTTTGGTTTCGCCCTGCTTCATTGGGATTTCCCTTACAATCAAAGGTTCTCCCCTGTCCACTTCCGCTACCACTCGGTGTACCATCACTCCCGTCTTCTCAATTGTACCTTCTTGAAACGCTGTGAAGGCTCGCCCAATAGCATCCGCACCGTCAAAAGCGCCAGGTAGAGCCGGATGTAAATTGATACATGGAATAGGGAATCGAAGAGCGTGTGACGGTGTTGATGTCGCCGTATCGAGATTGGACTGCGAAAGAAGAGGTTCTGTCTGAGTCGGCAGAGAAGAGAGGTCTGGAGGTGGAAGTGCCGGGGCAGGAGGTGGTTCTGTGGTTCCGTTCAAAATTTCAAGAAATTGGGGTGATAGGATGTGCATCCATCCTGCCAAAACGACCAAATCAGGTTTCGAATCCAATACTCGCCTAGCGACTTCTGCATCGTAGTTCTCTCTCGTAGCTCCAGGATTGCGGTTCAAGAAGGTCTTGAGTGCACAAATAGATGTTGGGATAGGTGGATTTTGGGTTGAAGCTCGGGTTAGACCGTAGGCGTTTGAGCGGGATGAGAGGACGAAAGTGATTTTTGCATTGGGTAGGCGTTCGGTACCAGCAGCATCGATTAAAGCTTGTAAGTTTGATCCTGATCCCGAGATGAGGACTGTGATTCTATGTATGCGTGATGTTGTTGATGAATCCATGTTGACTAGTAGATTAAAGTACAAGTGGAGGATAATATTCAAAGTTGACGTAAAGAACGGCACCTGAATCCTCTTGACACTCCCCGTACTCCTCCCTGTCTCCTATTCCATCTACCAATCATCTGTAGCATATCACACCCAACTACCCTACGCACACAACCTTATACAATAACACAAAGCGCCGTCCATTCACTCAAACCACACAGTCATCTGTACATACAACCAAAATGCCAAAGAAACCACCCACCAATAAACGGGGTCCACCCAAGGCAATCAAGAAGCCGGCCCAGCAACCTACTCCTACTTCAGCTCCCACAGCACCTGCTCGGCCAACCTCTCAGCCACAATTACGCACTGCCAACAATCCATACCTCGACACACTTGGCCAACCTATCGATTTCTCAGCTTTTGCAACTCGACCGGCGACCGTTGACCCTAATGATCCCGGTTTTTCAGCTGCGCTCTCGGACTGGTCCGCATCGACTTTAGGCAAACTCAACGCTTTACCTAACTTTGACCCGAAACAACTCAATGCCATTGCAGAGGCAGCTGTGGGGGGCGCTCATTCTGGAGGTGTCATGGCTCCTGGTTCAAACGGTAATGGTGCTGGGACCATGAGCGGGTTACCGATCGACTTGCCTGCTAGTCTTGCTGCTCTTTTCGAGGCAAAATTGACTCTGGATAGGGAAAAAGCAAAGCTGTTGCGTATGCAAAAGGAGCTCAAGGCGCATAGGGAACAGATGAATGGAGTAGGGAATGGCAAGGGTAAAGAGGTGGCTCTGATTGAAGAAGAGGATTGTCCATGTGGGCGGTCGTGAGTTATTTTTTAATCTGGTATGCGTATGGAAGCTGATGATTAGGCATGGCCCTCATGAGTACCCCGCATCAGCACACTCTGCCGATTATTCCGACGAATACTGCTGCGAAACAGACGACGACGGTTGTACGTCCGACTGTGGATGTAATTGTCACGAATACCACCCAGACGACTGCGATTGCGAGCAATGTATCGCAGAGCTAGAAGAACATGAACACCATCACCACGGACACGTCCATCATCACGACCACGACCATAACCACGGACATCATCATAATCATCACGGCGGAGCTCATATCTCCGAAATAGATGTCGAAATTGAGACTCCCGAAGCACCCTTGAATCAAAATCAACCACCTCCCGATATCGCTGAGCAAGTCCGAAACGCTACTGTTCAATTAAAGAATGCGACTGCAGAGGCAAATCGAGCATCATTATTGGCAGAGGCTCAGCAGGGTCAGAAGTCGGCGAATGGGCAAGGCCGCCAGGGTTTAATCGGTCCGCCAAGCGGCAAGAACCTATCTCAGGATCCTGAGCGTCTGGTATGTCGAGCAATCGGAATGAGTACCGCGTTAGCTGATCATCAGGATGAGCTAGTTCGCGAGCTCTTCAACTGGATCAAGGCGGTGGTCTGGACAATCGAACAAGCTGCTGTCGTTGCCGGACGGCGGAACTGGCACGACTCAAGTGTTCACTAGGCCATACGCTCACTTCATATATCATCCCTTCCTACATGACATCCCACACTCATTACTATCATTGCCCCACATCCTGCACCATCCTTGTACATCCCATATCAGTCTTGCATGCATCTGTATCGTGTCAAACATCTCAAGAGATGGAAGAGTCTATCTTATATGCAGTACATATGCTCTACGAGTACCCTGATCTTACTATAGGCAAATCTACTCCTGAGCATCGCCATTTGGCTGTTCACGACCAGCTCCACCACCTCCCCTTCCTCGTCCTCCACGTCCACCTCGTCCCCCACGTTCTCCTCGTTCGCCTCGTTCTTGACGCTCGCCACCTGCATTCTGCATTGCGTAGTTGATTGCCTGGGATCGGAATGCTAGACCTCGCGTCGTCTCGATCAGGGTAGCTGTTGGGGTAGGGTGTGGTCTTGAGATATGTAGCATGTTCTGGGGATTAGCTCGAGTATCTCTGGTCTGAAGGGGAGACATACCGAAGCCAAATCGATCTTGGCGTCGACGCCCATTCGTGAATCTCGGATGAGATTGACGATCCACTTTTCTCCCTCCTCGTTTGACATGTTTAGCGTCCTCGATAGCTCACTATGGGTCAGTGTGAACAATCAGGAAATGAAAAGGTGTACGTACGAGATATCGATACGCTGATGAATCCTGCAGTACACCTCTGTGATCAAATATCGAGCGTTGTCCACAAAGGCATCGGCGAAACCAGATAGGAAAAAGTCGTTTCTGACCACATTCTCGGCGACTGCCAACTTCTTCTGAGCCTGATCGAGATCAAAGTCGACGAACAGATCTTTGAGGAAACTCGTGACGGGATCCGTGTACTGGTACTCCTCCATTCGAACAATCTTGACCAACTCCTTGACGTGATCTCTGTTTCCCCTTGTTCCGGCGACTTTGGGTGCGCGTCTCGAAATAACAGCAGCGGCGACGAGGTATCGGAGGAGATGGGGACATGAAGTTTGGATGGTGTTGAGGTATGGTGGCGAGAGGAACATTTCTAGTAATCCACCCTGTCCATCTTCCAAGTTCCAGAAAACAAACAAAGACCAGTGTAAAAGCCATGTTCGTGCTTGTAGCTGAGCGACGGGTTTGTCTAAGGAAGTTCCGTGAGGGTTGTCGATGATATCCCTCAACTCCTTGACTTCAGATGCGGCGGATTCCCATTCTCCAGAAAGGATGTTTGAGGCAAGTTTACCCCAGTGGGCGGAAAGGTTGAGTTCGAAGGAGGATGAGATGATTAGGAAATGGTACAAAAAGTCGGCGGCTCTTGCGTAATCTCCGAGCGAGAACTGACATTGTCCAAAGTGGTACAGAGCATTGATCTGATCCTCCGAGATCTGCTCGTCAGCAATACTCTATGAGTTTTCCTTATAAATCACGTACGTTGTACTCGGACCGCAGGATTTCCAAATTCTTGACCTTGTCTCCGCTGCTCTTGAGCTTTTCCACTGCCTCTGGGTCCTCGATGACTTTCATCACTGGCTTGGCCTTCTCCTGTAATGCCTGGAACTGCTCGGTAGCCTTGTTTTTCAGTGACGGAAAGTCTTGTCATTAGCTCCGTGGCGCCGTAGGATTAGAGAAGACATACCAATTGCCTCGACTGATGCGCCCGCATCTTTTGCTCCATTGTACAATGACTCGACATAGTCGACCATATTTGTCTCCTTTACTAGCTCATATCTGTCATCAGCTCACTTTTCTGCAGTATTTCTTGTCGACATACTGTGCTTTGGCAATTTGGCTTGAAGGGAATAGCTCAGTCTCGGCAAGGTGATCCAAAAGGGGAATAGTGAGATGACGGTCGAGGTTTGCGACCAATTTTGTAGTGAGATCGTACTGTGCCATATCGGTTACGGCCATTTTGAATAATTGACTCTGCTCTAAGTATATTATATAGCAAGAGTCGCGTCTATATGGTGTACAGGCTGAGTGATAGGTATAGACTTATTGTCCTTGATGCTTAACTCTGAAATTCACCAGGGCGCACGCGAGAACCAAGCTGCCACATTGGTGTTATTACCGGATAACTCCGCTCAGTATAGGTGTGCAGATGGTGGAGACATACATGCATTGGGATGAGGGGGGTTTCAAGTTTGGTTATAATTATGCTATATGCGATGCAATCATACAATTCTAGTTGACTTTCCAACATGACGTTGGAGAGCTTGGACGAGCTTTCCAGGTCGACGGAGTGATCCCATCAAACCCATGAGGCAGGTGAGCAGAACTACACTTCCTGCCTGGTGAGTCGCGGCGAGGGGCACCGGGACGAGGTAGAGGAGGGTGGTGATTCCCAATGTGACCTGAGCAATAGCTGCAGCGGCAGTGAGATTCGTCAATTTGCGAGAAGACTTGGGCAAAACTGATCGAAGAGCGCGTGATCGTGCGAGGAAGGGGAGTGAAATGAGGACCGCAAAAGTCGTGGTTGCCTGCACATTAGCCTGATTCCGTATATCCTTCTTGAAAGACTCACAAAAAGTCGGTGATCGAATTGAGCAGTCACTGGGTTCTCGAGCATGTTCCTCCACCAGTTGTCCTTCTTGTCTGACCTCTTGGCGTATCGAGTGTCGAGCAACTCATCTGTTGGAGGTACCAGTCGACCACCCATGGTGGGGAATTCGTTGTAGACCAGACCGGCGTCGAGACCGGCAACGAAAGCGCCGGAAGAAGCAGTGAAGAAGACCATACCAGCGGCCAAGTAGACCAAGGCTCGATATCGCTTGACGGCGGGAGATGAAAGGACAGTGTTGAGCTTGGCAACGACGTCGCTTCCGCCAGCATTGACAGCGCCAGTCATCTTGACATCTCGACGTAGACCGACGGCGGTGTAGACCATACCGACGTACAGAGCGAGAGCGGCACTAAGGTGGGCAGCGAGTCGGTATTGTGATACTCGAGGGACAGCTTTATCGGTGATGATTTGCTCATCTAGACCTGATTTGACCATGAACCAACCCAGGGCACCTTGAGCTCCGATACCAGCTCCAATGGCAAGTAGCTTGAGTTGTAGAGATCGAGGAAGACGGTAGCGAGTCATGTAGTAGGCTGCGGGAAGGATAAATCTAGAATGAGCTGGTTCGTTTACAGTCAGAGGGCGACCTACGCAACACCCAAAGTTCGTCCAGCGATTCGATGCGCCCATTCCATGTAGAAGATGAACTTGAACTCGGACATGGCGATCTTGGAGTTCGTCCTGATGGTCAGTCGGCACATACGACTCGAGTAGGGAGACTTACATGATACCCTCAGGAGATAACCTATACTTTTCCCATTCGACATCCCACTCGGCATCGGTGATCGGTGGTAGGATACCCGTGAATGGTTCCCATTCCGTGATACTCAGACCGGACTCTGTCAATCGCGTCAATCCACCGATGATGACGATCCCAAAGACGAGGGCCGAACATCCAAATAACCAATTAGGCAATGAACGGGGTATAGCCTGTGATGTTGTGGGTGCAGCTGCTGGAGCTGCCAGGTGGGGCGGAAACGCGGCCTTGGCATCAAAAGCAGCTGTTGTTAAGCGGCGGAAGGAAGGGGAGAAGAAGGTGGTATTTCGGGCTGCCGGGTGGAATCGGTGTGAATAGCCAAAGTAGGGTGTGAGAGGTGTTGTTGGCCGTGATGGGCCTGCTAGAGATGAGGTGAGTCGTGATTGTGTTTGAGATCGGCATGCTGGTGTGCACGACCGGCGGAGTAGCGTCCGCAATGGTGCGATCGGTGTTGCCATATTTCTAGATGGTTAATGAACGATAAAGTGTAGAGATCGACGGCCCAACCGGAACTGACTTTTTAGAGATCGGAATATCGTGGGAAAGCTAATTCAAGTGGAGGTGAGTCAAAGGAAAGGTCAAGTCAGGAGCTGAACAAAGGAGAGACATCCCAATAGTCATGTGTTGGAGCCATACTACCCCGCCCTCTATCGCACCCCGTGCAGCCATGGCGGACAGATATAGAGAGGTGTTTCATATTCTAGCCGACAGGGAGAACAAGCGGGCCCGGTCCGGTCGATCACGTGCAGACTCCATAGGCGGTCCAGAGAGGGCTATTAATTATTCAACCCAGGAGTCATTCAAGTACGAGCGGTCTAATCGGTACTCCAACATCCTATCTTATGATAAGACATCAGTCAAGGTCCGAGGAAAGGGTTACTTGAACGCCAATATCGTCGTTGCAAGGAATGGACATTGGTGGGTTGCTGCTCAGGTGAGCCGTGTGACCTCAATAGATCGCAAAGCTGATTTTAGGCACCATTACCGGACGATTTCCGAGCATACATCACCGCTTTGTACTATGGTGACGCTTCTATGCACCCCGAGGTACCGAAAGGTCTCGGAAAGAAGGTTCACAAAGCGGTAATCATTGTTCAATTGACGGGATACAAGGAGGGAGGAAGGCCCAAAGCAGACCGGTACCTTCCGTAAATGAACCATCGCAGTCATATAACCACAAACAAGCTAACAAGCAGTGATGATACCAAAGGCGACTCGATAAAGCTGTTTCGAGGTTACAAAGATGGACCCCAACTCCTTCTTGCAACCCAAAGCGTCGAACGCCAGGTGGAGCTCTCGAGCGACCTCACTCGCGCCCAAATCTACCCAGTTCATGGCGGTCCAACATTGACTCACGAAGGCGAATTGAAGAAAGATCTTTATCACTACTACTTTGACGCCTGGCCGGATCATGGTGTACCGGAAGGAATTGCGGTGCAACGTTTAAAATCTCTCATCTTGGAGGTCGGTAGAAAGAGGGAGGAGTTGGGCGACTGTGAAGTCTGGGTTCACTGGTACGTCGCTCATGAAGGTCATGGCTGACATCAGCTCTGCCGGTGTAGGAAGGACTGGAACATTCATCGCTCTCTCATCGTTGTTACTTCCCCCCAAAGAAGGAGTCAGGATTCCAGAATCGCCTCTGGGTCCGCTTCCGGATGGGCTCCAGGGAGATGAAGTCGCCGAGACGGTCGATGGGATTAGGGAGTGGAGAGGGATGTTGGTTCAGAATGAGGATCAGTTGAAGTTGATTTATGAGCTAGCTCCGCAGATCCTTCCCCAGAGCTGATTGTTGTTGTGCAGGGTATGTAGTAGTTATACGGAAGAGTTAAAATGTATGTAAGCATGTACCTGTGTAGCTGGCGGCTGCCTGACTACCACTACTATCGGTCGTGCCCATTATCCAGGATTCCCAAAAAGCCAAGACTCGGTAAAGATCCGGGTACAGGCACGACGTCATCAGATCACCGGATTCTTGATGTTTCATCTTTCACCTTTTACCGTACCCCACTTGCTCACATGCCCACGCCAAACCATACACCAAGAGGGTCACGTACGGCTCTACCTCCGAGACTCACGGTCCCACCCTTCCCACCGCAGCTGTACCGCCAGCTCCTGCTCACTGTTGAGAAAGATGGTGTTTTAATTCGACCACAACATCCTACTGGCGGCGATGACGAGGATGACGTCCGCACGGACGGTACGACCGGTGTGCTCATCAAGTGGGGTGCAAAAGGAAAGGTAGAGACCTGGGATGGAGAAGGAAAACCGGACGATGAACAGGGTGTAGTGTTAGGGGGATTGCTGGGGATTGTCCGATTGTGGGATGGTACGTCTCACACCAGGAGGTCAATGCTGATACTGTAGCTGCATACCTACTAGTATTCCTCCGGCCCACTACCCAGCCATTCCCTCTCTTTCCCAATCATGTTGATCCCAGTCGACCAGAATCGTCCCAAGACGATCGCGCAGCTTCCGCTAGTACGCACCAGGTGTATACTTTAAAGGATATTCATGCTATTCCGCTTCTACCAGATTTAGCGGAGAAATCTGTCAGATACCTTTCGAAGCTGGAGGTACGTCAGGACTCAATCACTGTCAGCAGTGCTGATATATAGGACAAGCGCAGACCACGAAGACGTAAGAACACTATGCGTAGTCGGACGCCATGGAATCTATTTGGAGGAATACGAGGACCAGGGTCAGTCGCGCAGGAGGATACTAAGGGAGAGTCATCTGAGGAAGAATCATCCGACGAAGAAGAAAGTGACGATGAACACCTACCGGCCGCGGCGCCAGAAGCGGATGAAACGCCGGAGCCGGAACCTGCTCCAGCAAAGACGGTGACCGATCCTCGAAAGAGGTTCAGTAGAGGTTGGGGCAGCTTCATGTCGAGATCAAGCAAGGATACGTCATCGCCAACCCCCTCCAAGCTCGAGAAACCCAAACATTCTCGTGCACCTTCTGCCGAGGTAATTGATAAAGCCTCCACACCCGAGCCAGCCAATGCAGCTACAACATCGGCACCATTCGCTTCCGATCCACCCCAGCGTCGCGAGCTCGAGACCAAGATCCTCAAGCAGATCATCTCCGAGTTCTCGGCAGGGACGTTCTTTTACAGCTTCGACTTTGACCTCACGCACAGCCTACAACACAAGAGGCAATTGATTTCGAGCCGGTCGGCTACCGGTAACGCTCTCGCCAATCTATTGACGGACGACACCTCTACGTTCCCGCCATCTCCTAGCGAGATACCCCCAACACTCGCTTCACCTGCGCCATCGTCAATGAGTAAAGACGATTTCATTGAGCCCGATATCCACGTACCCTTGTGGCGTCGAGCGGATCATCGATTCTTCTGGAACGAATGGCTTTGTAAGGACTTTATCGACTTGGGACTACATGGATATATCATTCCAGTCATGCAAGGTTGGGTCCAGTCGGCATCATTCACTATCCCCATACCCCCTAATCCCCTCGAGCCGACGGTCGACTTGGGTTCCGTACCGGTAGATATTAATGTCATTTCTCGTCGTAGTCGAGATCGAGCGGGATTGAGGTATCAGCGTAGAGGAATCGATGATCAAGGGAATGTTGCCAATTTTGTGGAGACAGAGATGATTGTTCGGGCAAAGGTAGGTTTGTGATTCCATAGACTGGGAAGGCTACTGATGGTCAGGTTGAAGGGAAGGTATCACTCTTCAGCTTCGTCCAGATTCGTGGATCAATCCCGTTGAAATGGTCACAATCGCCATACTCGATGAAACCTCCTCCTGTACTTGATCAGCCGGTCGACAAGACCTACTCGATTGCGGATCTACACTTTACTGATATCACCAGTCGGTATGGTCCAACGGTAAGCTGAGAGTCATATGCACTCGGAAGCTGACGGTAGACTATCGTGAACCTGTCTGAACAGACTGGGAAAGAGGGACTTGTCACAAACGGCTACCGGGATCTGGTGAAGGAGCTCGCTCGTTCTGATGTCGTGTATGTCCGATTTGTTGTGCAAGACTGATCTTAGCTATAAAGATTTCGATTTCCACGCCAAATGCCACGGAATGAACTGGGAGAACATCTCGGAACTCGTCAAGGAACTAGACTTCAGCGAGATGGGATACCTGTGGACTCTACAAGGCGATTCGATTCGAGAACAGAAAGGTGTATTCAGAACGAAGTAAGTCAGATCGTGCCGCGATGAATAGGCTCTGACGTGTAGCTGCATCGATTGTCTCGATCGAACAAACGTCGTTCAGTCAGCGCTCGCCCGTCATGTCCTATCAACGATGTTGACCCAACTCGGTCTTGTTGTTACCGGTTCGACCGTCGAAAGCGTTTTCAATGACGTCTGGGCCAATAACGGAGATACAATCTCTCTCTGCTACGCTCATACCTCCGCTCTCAAGGGAGACTTTGTCAGAACAGGCAAAAGGGATCTACATGGTATGCTCCACGACGGAGTCAGCTCCCTGAGTCGAATGTTTTACGGTGCTGTATCCGATTTCTTCGCTCAAGCAGTCATATCGTTCTTCCTCGGTCATCGAAACCTTGGGGTCTTTAGCGAGTTCCTACAAAACCTGCAGAGTTCTGATGCGTCAAGCTTGATACAGCTATCGCGGGTCCGTAGTGCTGCTAGTGAGTCAATCGATTTGAGAGTCGCTGATGATAGTCGAAACCAGTTCTGCTCGAGTTTTGGGCGAGGGAGAACAGAGGATTGCGGGATGGACACTTTTATCACCAGAGGAAAGGAACATCAAGCTCAGTCCTAAGCTTGAAGAAAAGGTCCTGCTACTCGTGAGCATATCGTTTCAACGCAAGTTTCCAGCTAATGTCCCAGAGCAAAGTCGCCATCTACGTCGTTTCGTTCAATTACACTCTGGAGAAGGTCGTTGGATTTACGCGTATTCCTCTTCGTTCCATTACTTCGATCCAAAAAGGGGCATACATCTTGTCTCCACTACAAGAAGCTGGTCGAGATCCACTAGAGGTAAGCTGTCATGAGCGAATATAACGCTGACCCCAGAACTCTGGCTTCATCATCAACTTTTCGCCCCATGATGAGCAGACTCGCTACAGCACGTATTCGATCCGTAACAAGGGTTCTGAACCTCCTGTAACTCCCACTACACCCAGCACCCCACTCCCATCGGTCGAGCATGCCGATATAGACCCCCTGTCTAGTGAATACTACGCCTTCAAAGTCCTACCTAGGGAGTTCATCACTCGAGGTGCTTCTACCGTCAATGATGATGATCTTGATGATGCGGACATCAGTGAAGTCGGCGATACATGTAGAGCAGTCACCGAGCGTGCTGTCAAGCGGATCAGCGATCAGTGCGCCAAGGTCAGCGAGGTTGGAGATGACTTCGTGTTGGACAAAGATGTCGTAAGGTATGATTTTGCAATGTTAGATAGTTTGGCCCAAACTGATTTTCAGCGTTTCCGAGGCTCAATCGTCCACTGGGCTACTCGCACGTGTAGACTATGCAGTCAAGAGATTCCTGTGGTTGTAAACCCCTACCCTAGCCTGCCCATGCATGTACCGTTATCGATAAGAGTCCGGGCCGGTGAATGCTTCGGATTTGCCCGACTGGGACGAACGTTTCCGACGCACGTTTGATGGTGACTCACGAGATCCCACTTGATCACTCCCGTCATGCTCCACGCCTTACGACAGAGCCAAGCCAATCAACTCTTACGGCTAGCCTCTGCTCACCAACGTTTCCATACATCATGTACCTGTTGTACCTGCGCTAGTATGGATATTCCCCGATCATCCACGATGATGGCTCATGCGGGTCGGTCCTCTGGAATAATATAAACAGCGGCATGTCCGGCTATTCTACTTTTTTTCCTTGCCCATCAACAAACATTCAAGATGATCAGTCTAGCTGTACTTGCTACTGCTATCCTAGCTGGACCTGCTGCTGCTCAGACCTTTCGAAGGTCTGCAGCTTGTCCAAACCTAGGATGTATTTACCCACCTGTAAGCTCTCAATCTCCTCAAGAAATAGAGCTAATTCATAGGACCAAGTCGACTTCATCGCTGGACGTGAGTCTCTCGACGGAACGAAATAAGGAATGGGACTGATCTCAGAAACGTTCGATATCCGTGTCGAGGTCCAGGCGCCAGTCAATGGTAGCGAGGCTTACAATGGTGGTGTTCCCAGCTCAGACTTCTCCGTTGTGATCGCCGGCGGAGATGCCGAGCCCATCGACATCACCCAGTTCTTCCAAATTGAGGAACCAGAGGGTAAGCCCGTCTCTCTTGTGTCTTTGTGGAAAGACCAAGCTGACACACAGTCCAAAAGTACAACTTCACCTACTACGAAGACTTGTTCGCCCAAAAGGCCGGAGCCAAGACCCCCGTCAACGTCCTGGCCAAATCCTACAGGAACGTTCAGCTCCACAAACCCGGTCAATACACTGTTACATTCACCTACAACGATGGACAGACTACCGTTGCCAAGTGGGATGTCCTTCCTCTTTCCGAAAAGCCAAAAGCCAAGAATGCTATCGTGTTCATCGGTGATGGAATGGCTACTTCTATGATCGCTGCTGCCCGTTTACTTGCCCACAAGACTATCAATGGTCGATACCAGTCCAAGATGAAGATGGATGAGGCGTGAGTTTCACGAGAACTGGTCGTTGAACCCGTTGCTTATTATTAGGCCTGGTTACGGATCCCAGATGACCCACTCGTAAGCTACTACCACTGAGAAGCTCGTCATGGTGCTGATAACAGGCTCGACTCTTTCATTACCGACTCAGCCAACTCTGCCTCTGCCCTCTTCACCGGAAAGAAGATGACTGTCAACGGCCTTAATGCCTACACCGATTCTACCGGTTCCGGTTTCATGAACGCCAAGGTCGAGACTGTCTTCGAGATGTTTAGGCGAATTTACGGTGGTCAAGTCGGTATTGTCTCCAAAGCCTACATCGCCGATGCCACCCCCGCTTCCGTCTGCACCCATACCAGTCAGCGAGGACAATACACCGCCATCATCGAGCAATTCTTGACCGGAGTCACATCGAATTCGTCCTGGTACCCATGGGGAGGTGTTGATCTTCTCTTTGGAGGTGGTGCCGAGAACTTCCTCGCTGGACCCGGCAATGGGAACGTCTCCCAGTTTGAGCGATGGCAGGAACATGGATACTCTTATGCTTCCACCAACACCGAGTTGGAAGCGCTTGATGATTCCCAGAGGGCTCTTGGGCTTTTCACTAGGGGTAACATCAGTACTTGGCTCGACAAGAACGTTTACACCGATACCCTCAAGTTTGCCGTTCAGCCCGATGGGACTGAGGGAGCGTATGATCAGCCAGGACTCAAAGAGATGACCTTGAAGGCTGTCGATATCTTGGCCAAGCGATCCAAGGATAGGGATACCGGATTTATGCTCATGTCGGAAGCTGCTGTAAGTGTTCTATTTCTTTGATCAGGTTCCAGACTGACGTCCAGCTTATCGACAAAGAGATGCACGTCCAGGATGTTGACCGAGCATTGGGAGATCTTCTCGAACTTGACGACACTATTCGAGCTACCGTTGCCCACCTTGAAAAGCTTGGTCTTCTAGAAGAGACTTTGATTCTCGTCACTGCCGATCATGGACACGGATTCGATGTCTACGGAAGTTCCGATACTGAATACCTCAACGCCCAGGACAACGATCGAGCCAAGCGAGGTGCCGTCGGTGTTTACGCCGAGTCTGGTCTCTCCGCCTATACCGTCCCAAACAACACCAGCCCCACTTCACACGAGATCTTCGACTCTCCTCAGGGAGAAGGTTTCCCTGTAACCTGGGACCCTCGATACACTATCGCCCATGGCTATGCTGCCTTCCCCGATAAGCGAGAGGACTTTGCCGTTAACGATCACCACGAGCGAATCCCCAGTACCAAGAACGAGAGTGGTTATTTCTTCAACCCCCAGGACAATCCCAAGGGATTCGCCATGACTGGTAATCTCGATGTATCCCAGGGTCAGGGTGTTCACTCGCTCGTCGATGTACCCATCTACTCTTGGGGACCTGGTCACGAGTGTTTCCGAGGTGTTATGGGCAACGTCGATATCGCCTTTAACCTCGCAAAAGTCATGGGTCTCGGACAGTGTTCCAATATCACTGCCGAGTACAAGCCCTAGAAATAGTAGAGCTCAACGAAAGTAGATTGATTAGAAGTAAAAGTCAGTATAGTATAATCGCATGCAGTCGGGGAAGTGATTGCACTCTTGATCATAGCTTCAATCAAAGGCATCGGTTCCAAATGATGATAAGCAGTAGATAACTACATCATGTGCGAAAGTGCAGCCGAAGTTGGCCCGACGCGACGAAGGTTGAATTTCGACAAATTGAATTTGCCCAAACACCCATCACGACCATCATAATCATCGTAACATTGGTAATGAGCATGCTCTCTGCCTATAGTGGGAGATTGCTGGTGGCTGGGACAGAGAGAGAGAGTGGGGGAATGACAAAGAGATGCTTAGTACCCTACCGATGGTCGAGAAAGAAAGTTTGGCAAGATCTCCCGGGATGATCTGGTCTCACTTCTCCTAGGGTCATCACCTACTTATACTCCATGTTGTTCGTCCCGCTCTATGTCGTGGAGGTTTTCCTGACCCTCTTGACGACTGGCGATGTTTTTCATCTCGTTCAATCCATCTTCTTTCAACTCACCATCAATCAACCAACCTTCGTCCAACTCCACCATCATCCAACATGCCGCCCTGGAATGTTCATGACATTCTCCTCAGATTCACGAGTGAGTTTCTCTTTCTCTTCCTTCAATCTTTTATCTTCCCTTCTTTCTATTTATCATCTTCTTAACGCGTCTTCTTCACATCACATACATACCATATCTTGTTCAGTCACCCTGTTCAACGTGACTGATAAACTAGACCCGCCCGTCACGGGCGCTGACGGCTTCCTTCAGGCCGACCGCCACGGTGTCATCAATCGATGGGACATCGTCAACGCCATCGAACACGCACCTTGGACTACCAAACAGCTCTACGCGATGAGGGCAGCCGAGAAGAACTCGCGAGCCCACCAATACAGCGCGTTCAATGGGTGGAATAACAGCTACAGCTATGATCCAAACGATAGACATAGTGAGTCATACTTCATCCAACTCCTCCAAAATTATTAGGCACATGCACTGACTCCCAGGTATCACCGAGAGTGACCTCTGGGCGAAGCATAGAGGATATTGGTACCATCATGACGGTCGACCTTTCATACCTATCCAGAAGCAATTCGATCGGGCCATCCGTCTAGGCAACGCCGTCGCAAAACCGATCGTATCCCTTCTACGACGAGCTCGATCACACTCTGCCCTCCCTCGAGGAATACACAAGGAAGGGAATGTCGATAATGATCACGACCCACCCGACCCGACTCCTCATCGGCGACTTCGACGACGAGCAACCATCTCCCGGATGAGCGACAACTTCCAAGACGACTCTTCCGATGATCCCAGGGAGTCACAATTAGGCAAACGACCCACCACTCGGGGTCTGACATGGAAAAGACCTTCCAGTAAGGTTCACGGTCTCGCCTGTCCCTGTTGGAAATGCGACGAGTTTCGTCAATTCATGTGCGGTCGTTATCGGATCCCTCAAGATGGCACTTATGACAAGAACAAGGGCACAGGGGTCGACAACTACAGCGAGACTTGGGACGACTGGAACATTCGGACCGATTTCGCTCGAAAAGCGTCGCGAGCGCCGTTCGAAACGCTGGATCTCAGGCGTAGGTCTCGACCCAAAGAAGCTCGAGACGCTGGAGGACATCCGGTCGCTTCAGGCTCTCGACCCACCCATCATGCACAAGCTATGCCACCCCCAACAAGGCGTTCCGATCCTCCAGTCGCTCCCACCTCCCGTCCTGTCCCTCCCGCTCCGGTGGTCCCAGATCATGTTGCGTCCCATCACGCAAACGCTCGTCTTCTCAACGAAGAACAGCAACGATACGCCAAAGAGCGAGCCGACTGGAAGGCGGCCAGACTTAAGGAACGTCGAGAGCTGGAAAAATCTCAAGAACGCCAGCCACGAGGCCCAGTCGATGAATGGAGGAGGGCGGTTGATGTCCCACAACGAGAAGAGGGGACCAGGGATAGAGAGCATGTGTCTCGACCGAAGGAGGCGAGGGCTCCAGAGCAACGAGACGTACCGGGCAGACGACATCGACACGAAGCTCCTGCGAACACTAAACCCAAGCAAGTGCCTGCCACGGCTCCCCCAAGGGTATTGAGAGCTCAAGAGCCCCGACCAGCTGCACCCTCTACTCGACCAGCTCCATCTGCGCCTCGACCAGCTCCCCGACCGGCGCCACCGGTTGACCAACAGCCTCCAAGACCAGCCTCTCCCGTGACCCGACAAAGCAACTCGCACAGGCGACATCTTAGCTTGGCTCCTGACCAGCCTTGGGAGGACGACGATTCCGATCCATTTGACGAGCGTGCCTTCCATCTCGCTCAGTTCAGAGAGGTATCCCGCCCCGCCCAGCCACCGGCCGTTCTAGTCCCTCGACATGATCCGCTACCACCCAGGGCGCCTGGTCGAACGACTCGAGCAGAACGGGATGCTCGTATCGCCTACCTCGCTCGAGACACGCCGACCACAGCCGAGGAGCGAGCCCAGATCCGACAAGACCTCTCGCGATTCGCCAACGGTGGAGCCCGAGAATTGGAACCTAGAGGCCGATCGAGGGACCGTCCAGACGCCAGGCAGAGGCAGCCGGGACACCGTAACAACGGCGCACTAGCAGAAGCAGAACTTCGACGCAGAGAACAGTCGGCCGGATTCTCGGGTCCGACAAACGCGGAGTACGGCTACATCTATGGCAGGTTGCAAACTCACCTTGATGCTCAACCACGACCATCATCGCATACTCCGGCAGGTCCGCCCATTACTCACGCTGCGTCCGGACGACAGCCGAAGCCAGCTCGAGATACCGGTCTTGGCCGTCCGCCTGCGCCTGCGCCTCGAGCCGAGAAAGTGCTTCCATCGCTACCAAGCTTCCCGACTCTTGCTTCCAGTGGTGATGCCGGACCTTCACGAGATCGTGATCAGCCATCCCGCCGGGCCAGGGCGACATATGTTCAGACACCGCCCGAAGATCCGCCCATCCGACATGGTAAACGAGGCTCACCCCGAACCGACCAAACCGACATTGGCGACAGTATCAGCTCCCGCAACGTGCCACGCGCTGGCGACGAAGGATGGAGAGAGGCTTGGTTGGATGCTCAGATGGCAGCCAAGAAGCAAGAATTGAAGAAGGCTTTGGAAGAATATGAAGAGATGGCAGAGGCTAAAGCTCGAAGGGAGAGTAAGAGGCGATAAGGCAAGGTTTTGGGTATTGGTTACGATATTGAATTTTGGGTTCTTTGTTATTCACATACATTTTGTTCATAGTACTTTCAGTCAGGTTGGTATGTATTCGAGTAGTTATTTATCGCACCGCCTTTCTGTAAGCACGCTTTCCGAAACTGCCAAACCCAGGTACCTTGTGGCCGGATATGTCTGTCTGGCTGTTGCTCCATCACACAGTGCACTTTGAGCCTCGGAACTGATACAGTAGGCTGGCAGCAAGCTAGGACGACTGTGAGCTCATAGCATGCATGGGCTAGTGAATCAGTGGAAGACGTTCTTGTCAATGATTTCACCAAAAAGCTGAGCTGCCGTGGGAAAGCAACGCGTCTTCATACAACGCGTCAAATGTTGAAATGAGGTCTAGCAATATCAATGCACTGACAAACATGTCTCTAGCAACAGTGAACCCATAGTAAGTCCATCTATGGTCTTCCAGCTGAGAGGGCAATCAGCTGTATAGTATCGAACTGTGAAGTAGCTGATGACCAGTGCGTCAAATGAACAATTATCGTCCCTAGAGCAAGATGTCTTGTGGGAATACGCAAAATTAGGAGATAAGATCAGACGTGTGAGCTTGCTCGTGTCTTGGGAAACGACAAAGGGCTGATGGATAGATATCGGAACTAGCGAAATTGACAGCTGAAAATCCAAATGAATCGTTATTGGCGGAATTACGTATATTGGAAAAGAAGATGGGTCTGGTCTTGACTTTGGTGAGTCTTTCACTCCGGACTCTCTTGGTCGCAGGACCGAGAGAGAGTAAAAGCAATGAGCGAGCTGATGATAGTTCAAATCGGCAGTATGGGGAGTTATGCAAGATCATGATGCTGCTGAAGCTGAGGCTGAGCGGGTTGAGTTGGCTAAGCGGGACGCTGAGGACAGGGCAGAGGCAGAGAGGTATAGGGCTCAGGAGGATTCGTATGATCGGTCGGATGATAGTATCGACGACTACTAGGCTGTTGGGCGGAGGCACTGGAGATTGATAGAAGGAGTAGCACAGATAGCAGGACGGAGGAAGCTCAGATGCTTTTGGAAATATGGAAGACCAAACGGATTTGGGTTAGGGTTTATGAAAAATTAGGCGGAGAGGGATATACTAGAGCCAAGGGCCTGGCTGTACTGGTAGAATTGTACAATAATCTTTTGATTTGTAACATTGAATTATGGGACTTAATGCATCGACGCCATCAAGCGGAGTCTACAACCGACATTAAAGATCCTTCAATCTGCTCACTTGTGAGACCCTGCGCCCACCACAAATCATCTTCTTTCGTCTCTTCTTCCTGCTGTGCCTCCTGCTGCAGAGGTTCCCGTTCTATGCGGAACTTCTTTCCCCTAGGTCCGTCCCTCTCTGTACTCGCACCATTCTTGCGTTTCGTCAAGTATTCGAGGTACTCTAGAGAATGGGTCGGTTGAGTGGGGACCTTGATCTGACCTGGTAATAATGGTGGGCCAGAGAACCATAGGACCTGGTTCCGAGAATCTCTCTCGAACAATCGGGCTGAATCATCAGTTCTCGACGCTATAAAATAAAGCTCGCAGCAACTTACCAACTTCAATAGGCAGGTATTCACGAACTGCAACCTGGTCGACGACCTGTGGGCCGCCCATCAACGCAGCAATAGTCCGCCCATGACTAGATGGCAGTAAAGCCGGCTGAGCCGTAGTAGGGCGCTGTTGAGGCGCGTTAGACGTTGGTGGTCGATACGTAGACGCAGACGGGGTGGCCTGGGGATATGTTGGGGTAGGATAGCGACCAGCCTGAGTGGCGGGTACATAAGCCCTTGCAGGGGTCACTGCAGCAGCGGATGATCTCTTGGTGACTGCTTCTGGTTGACGTCTTCTTGGAGTTTCGTCTTCTTCCTCTTCCTCTCCTCCTTCTCGAGGTTCGGCAAAGAACCCTGGACCTCGGATACCGCGTAGGAATGGTGATTTCTCCATTGGTGGATCTATAATTCGTTCCCAGTTCTCAATTTGCATGAAATCCGTTTGGCGCAATTCCT
>Ga0265780_10000476_pt1 | contig 62450 bp, 7 predicted proteins | sample P1T30metagenome_FD_192432 | JGI IMG/M metagenome (GOLD analysis project Ga0265780, IMG submission 192432) | Plant litter microbial communities from East Loma Ridge, Irvine, California - P1 T30 | ecosystem: Environmental > Terrestrial > Plant litter > Unclassified | place: USA: California... | reverse complement strand
GTTCACCTTTCATTTGACAAACGGAGATAGGTTATTGGGTGAACGAACTTTGGCGGACGAGAGCGACCGGATGTATTAAGCTTGTGAGCTGATTTGCGACGACTGTTCTCAGGTTCTGCGTACGAGCGGACCAAGCCTTGCAGGGCGCAGAGAGAGTTGTCCGCGTCGCGTAGATGCATGTCAGCTTAAACGAGACCTTAGAAGCCTCTAACACGTACGTAGGCTTAAAGCGCTTTATTATAGTAACTGCTCTACAAATATCTTATTCTATAAAGAAATCTAGCAAGATGTATTATTTAATAACGCTATTTAGCTTATTATATTTTAATAGAAATAAAGTACTATATTAGCTAGTTAAAAAAGATGTTAATTATAAAAATATAGAAACCTTTTACTAAAGTAGTAAAAGTTATTAAGCTATTATAGTAATAATATAAGTTTTATATTATTTAAAATATATATTATAAATACTTTACTTAATTAACTTATACTTAGGTTCTAGTTTTTAAATTTTTTATATAGTATAACTACTATATAAGTCTTTAAGCTTATACTAGTCTACTTTCTAACTTACTTATATAAATATACTACTTTTATTAAAAGTTATTATTTAGTACTTTATACCTAATTTTGTAGACTCTATTTAATAGATATATAATAAAAGATACTTAGCTAGTAGTTTTAAGACTACTAGTAGATTTTAATAAATTTAGTATATATTATAATTAATAGTAAGACTTTTATATAGAGTAATAATATATTACTCTTAAAGTCTTACTAATAGAGAAGACATTTTAACACTTTACTATATTTAATCTTTAGCTACTAATATAATATTACTTAAGCTAATATAGATAACTACTTAATTATAATTTAGTCTTTAATAATAACTATAATAGTAGAATACTAATATAGCTACTATCTATTAAATAGTATTATTATACTAAAGGTAGACTTTAAATACCTTATTTTTTTTAGTTTATTTATTATTAGCTTAGCTAAAAATTCTAATAACTATTCTACGCTAGTAAATAATAGCTATCTTTATTTCTATAAGTAGAAGTAGAGTTACTTATAGCTATTACTAAAGTATATTATATTATCTACTAAAGGTTTTATAGAGTATCTTAGAAATAGAATTTTAACTATAGTCTTTACTTAGACTATTTTAGTAGTTATAATATAAATCTTTTTTAAGTTATTATAAAACCTATTTTAAAAGCTTTTAAAGTCTACTCTATTTAATTTTTACTATTATACTTAATAGCTATTAATACTAATCTACTATAATAAAAGCTTTTAATAGATAGACTTATGTATTTTATAGTACTATATTATAGCTAAGTATTAAAATACTTTACTACTTATATTTAAAAGTTTTTTTAAAAGCTATATTTTATTAATCTATAAAATAAATATAGATATTATTCTCTATAAAGTAGAGTCTTTAAAGCTAAGTAAAATGTGATATATATATAAGTACTAATTAGCTATTTAAGATAAAGTAATTATAGAGATTAGTATTTTAAAGCTATAGTAGTAGGTTAATATAATATATTATATTAGCTTACTACTATAGCGCGCGCTTAAGCCTTAGTAAGAAAAATTAAAACTTAAGAGAATTACACGCGCTATAGTAGTAAGCTAATATAAATACTACGTTAATCTACTATAATACTCTAGATAGAAGTAAAATAATTAGATAAAAGTAATTTAACGTGCGTATAGTATAAGATATAATATTATACTTACTTAAGTAAGGCGTATAGCTAATAAAATCTTATACTAGCTAGCTGGTAAATAGACTATAAGATCTAGGCTAGCCTTAGTACCTTATACCTTAGGCTGGAAGTAGAGAATCTTAGTACTATACGTAGAGCTGTTTCTAGATTCTATTACTAGTAATAGTTTCTTAATCTAGATAAGTCTTATTTATAATATCTTTTTAGATCTTAAAAAATTCTATCTAAAAAGTATAAGTATATAGAGTAAAAATAGTAAATATAATAATAAGATATTATAAGAGTTTTATAAGTAAGAATTATAATTATAAAGTATAATTATTAAATAAAATACTAAGATCTTATAAAATCTAATATAATTCTAAATAGAATTAAGCTACTTTACTTTTTAGCTACGCTAGAGAGTAGTAACTAGATTTTAAAGGTGTAAGGTAGCGTAGATTCTAAAGGTCTACACTAACTACTACTATAGACTACTTATTAGCTTTACTTACTTACTTACGTAAGCGCTTCTATAGGCGTAATATATACTCTATATATTATATAATTATCTAAAGTTTTAAAGTTTTTTACTAAGACTTAGAGTAGTAACCTAACATAATATATTATGTTAATTTACTACTATAGCTCTAAAACGCTAATCTCTATAATAAAATTAGTATATATAGCTAATAAGCGCGTAGCTTTAATCTACTAGTAGAAGTATCTACTTCTATTCTATACGTTCTAAGCTAAATAGCTCTTGCCTATAGGCTACTTTGTAATCTACTTATAGAGTAATAAAGTTATATCTACTAAACTATAAAAGTATAGTATTAATACTCTATACTAATAAGTATTATATCTATATATAAATCTATTAGTAATTTTAAATAAGTACTAAAGCTTAGTAAAGTTAGTAGCTTAACTAGTTATATTAAAAATTAAGAAAAACTTTTATACTTTAGTATCTTTTAGTTATAAATAACTAGATATAAAACTATACTATACTTCTACGCTTTAGTACTTTTACTATACTTTATAATTCTTTAAAAGTATTTATACTAAATATTTAGTATTCTTAAACTTATATTATAATACTAATTATATTTTTTAGTAATCTATTTTTAAACTTTAGTATAAAGTAAGTTATAGTTAATAATAGAGATTTAGGATATTATATAGGTAAAATTATTTTTATATTCTCTTCTTATTATATTAGTTCTACTTTCGCTCTATAGTTATCTGATCTAAGTATTATAGTATAGTATTTTCTAACTATTATATCTCTAGAATCTTTATTTATTCTCTAGTATAAAATTTTTATATAAGATATACTAAGTATACTTAGTTAGAATAGATATAATAACATATATCTTTAAATATCTTAGACTCTACTTATAAAAAGTACTAATAAGAAGTTAATAATAATAAAAAGCTACTAGTAGCTAGAACTTTATAATTACTAAAAGATTAGAAAAAAATAAGCTTAGTAGAGATATAGACGCGTAAAAATATACTTTATCTAGCCTATAGTACAAAGAGAGCTAGTAAAGTCTAGTTCTTTTTTTGCCTAACTACTTTCTCTAATCTACTAATTTAATTAATTTTTAAACTATATAAATTGTAATTAATATTATTAACGCGTTTATTCTCAATTATAGTATTTTTGAAAATGCAGTTTATAATTTAAAAATTCTATATCTAGTTTCTTTATTATATTTCTATTATAATTTAATATCTAGTAAATTAAGTACTCTTATCTAGTACTATATTATGTCTTTCTTTGTTTTAAGCGTAATTCAGAGATATTAAGTTTCTCTCATTTAATAAAAAAAATAATTCTAAAGTACTTTTTAAAGGTTTACTTAGTCTTATATCTTAATGCAAAATTATAAGTAGATTCTAATATTTAATAAAAGGTTAAGTATAAAGATAAGTAGTCTAATCTTATTACTAATTTAAGATAGTTTAATATTAATATTATAGAGCTTTCTATTTAATTTTTAATATTTAAATCTTTTATTAAATCTTTTGTAAGCTAAAATAGTATTTCTTATATCTTACTTATGTAAAGATTACTATAGTATAATAATTTATCTAATATTACTTTTAGTATCTTCTATACCATTTTTAATCTACTAAGAGACATAATAGCTACTTTGCTTATCTAAATAGAAAGAGTATATATTAAGAAAATATGTTTTTTTTATATATAATATAGAGATTCTCTTAAAGACTTAGAAAGCTTATTATTATATATATTCTATACTAGAACTAAGTGTAATTTTTAGTTTTATTCTTATCTATAGTATAGATACGTAGATAAGCTTTTAGTATATAATTAACTTACTTAGTTTGTTTATCTATATAGAGATAATAAGCAATAAAAAGCGCTTTCTTAGTTCTAATGGTAGATACCTAAGTAGTCTTTAGGTTTAAGATAGAAACCTTATCTTTTTAAATTATCTTTACTATACTAAACCTACGTTGTAAAGTATATATATATTATTAATAATCTTTACAACTTTGATATTCTTTATAATACTCTAGTATCTAGTATTATTATAATTAATTCTATGAATATACGCTATACTTCTATAACGTTTTAGGAAAAAGTAATATACTAAGCGTTTCTTATAGAATAGCTATATACTATTAGAATAGACTGATAATCTAAAGTAATTTTTGATAGAAATTAGCTACTTTACTTTCTAGCTAAGCTAATAAGTAGTATCTTAAACTTTTAAAGAATAAGGCTTATATAGACTCTGGAGTTTATACTATATAGTCTTTCTAGAGTTTTCTTTTTTTACATAAGTAATTATATTATATTCTAATTTTTATATAAGCTATTCTACTTCTATCTAAAGTATTTTACTTTTATCTTTTGTATTAAACTATTATAGTTTATACTATAGATATATATTAAAATGTAAAATTTAAAAATTTATTTTTAAGACTTAGAATGGTAACTAAATAAAATACTTATATGATATTACTACTTTAATTTAAAAACGCTAATTTTTATACTTTCTATTATTATAGCTAGAGCTAACTAGAAGCTAACTTATAATTTACTAATTAGAAAGCCTACTTCTATTTTGTATTTTTTAATCTTAATAGCTCTATAAGTAGAGTAATATCTCCTACTTCTTTTCTTTCTTAGTTTCTAGTCTCTTCTTACTATATGTTAATTTAACTAAATATAACTTTTAAACTCTTGAGCTATTTCTATAAGTGCTATTATTTTACTCTATAACACTACTAATACTTTTCTTTTAATTAGTAGCTTTTATTAATATATTCTTTATATATACTAATACCTTAAAACTAAAGACTCTTTAAACTAGTTTCGTAATAAAGTAGTATTTTTAATAATAACTATAACTTTAACTTAGAAGTTAAAACTCTAATTTAGAAGATTTATACTATAGTGTTTTATAAAAGTAATTTATAACTAGAACTTATATAAGATAAAAGCTTTAAATTATATAGTATATATTATAAATATAACAGTGCTAAGAGTTTTAAAATATTTTAGAATTTTAATAGTAGTAAAAGTTTACATTCTATATTACTAGCGTTTTAGTAATTATTATTAATATATTTACTAAACTTACTATTACTAAAGGTTTCCTTATCTATTATATTTATTCTACCTCTAGATAATATATAGAGCTCTATTAGTTATTATCTATAATCTAGTTCTTCTACTTATAACTTTTGTTTAGAACAAAGTATTAGTTATCTCTATTTTCTACTAATAATAGTTCTAGTTATACTACTTTCTATTATAACAGCTCTAAAACAATTTTTTTTAGAAAAGATATTAAAAGAAATTTATAATCTATTTAGTGTATACTAAAAAGAGATTCTAGTATCTTATTCTTTAATTATAGTAAGCTTTAAGAAAAGCTTATAGTATTTCTTTTACTCTATAAGATACTAAGGCTTTTCTTTTTTATTGACTTAGATTTATTCTATACTAATACCTCTATTAATATAGTTTTAAGTCTATAGTTTTATATCTTCTATATTAATTAGAGCATTTAGTCTTAGTTAAAAATTATCTTCTATTTATTTTAGTAGTAAGTTTTCTAAATAAAGCTTTACTTAATTAGTAGAAAAAGAAATCTATACTATTAAAAGTATATCTAGAATCCTACTAATATACTTTTTTAAAGCGCTATATATATATTAAAGCTATATTCTTTCTTTTATATAAAGCCTTAGAGGTTTCTATAAATAGTATAAAGCTTACGCTATAAAATACTACTATAATTTAGCTTTTTTAACTTATTATTTATGTTACTAGTAATAGCTTAAAACACTAGTATACTAAATTATAGGTTATAATAATAATTTTTTTTTTAGGATTTATTACTTTATTAAATATACTAGTATAGAAATATAAATAAAATATAGTTAAGTAATATAGTATATAATTATTATATATATTAACCTTTTTAATATCTTATATTATAGTATATAATAGTTCTCTCGAGGTCTAAAAGACAGATTCTGAAGCGTACTTTTTTCTAAACTAAGCAATTAAATAATTATATTACTACGCAATAATACATAACTATATTAGACTTAATAGTAAGCTTAGAAATCTTTAATATAAGTCTAGATTTATAACTTATAATACTTATACTTATATTACCTTTATAATAAGTACTACGTACGTAATTCTAATAGACTAACTACTTAATGTTTATTATATATTACTAAGAGCTGTCTAGACTAACTAGTATTACTAACACTAGTCTTATATAGTTGCGTAACTCTAAACAACAACTTAGTAAGCCTAACTTAACCTAAGATATCTAAATAAAACTTCTATAATTACTAGATAATTTATATTTTATATTTAATTATCTATAAGCTTAGCTATAATAGTAATATTATTCTAATCTTTATAATACTAACTATCTATTTAATCTATTATTACGCGTTTATTAGTATAGCTTAATATTATACTATATATATACTACTTTCTATAGTAAGTAAAGCGCTACCTATCTTAAGCTAAAGATTATATTACCTACTATAAGCTTAGTACAGTTAAGATTATTTTAGGTTACAAGCTCTATACTACTTAGCTTCTTATCTAATATACTAAGCTAATTAAACTATTCTTTTCTAATTATAATAATATTTCTAAGAAAAAGATATTTAGATAGAATTATATATATCTATAATATATAAAGCTATAAAGTGTCTTCTCTTATTAGTAACTACTTTAATCTACTTCTTATTATCCTAATAAAAGTGTTTTCTTAGCTCTATCTTTATAGCTATATATAACTTATCTTTAATATTAAATTTTCTAAAAAGAATTAAAAAGCTAAATATACTACGCCTATAGCTAGTAGTGTTTTGCAAGGTAGAAATTCTTATTATATTTTTAAGTAGTAATCTCTAAGTATTTAATAGAACGAGAGCTTTAATAGTAAGTATTAAAAAGAAGTTTAGTATAGAAAGTTCTTTATATTTAGTAGATATTTTAGTAGATTTTTAAAAGCTTTAAAGGATATAAAAATTTTAGAAAAGATATAAGATAAAAAGAATTATTTTGTATATATAAAGTTTTATATAGCTTTTTCTAAACTACTATTTTTTACACTATTATTTAAATCTATTACTAAATAAGTGTTTTTTTACATAGTACTATAGTTTTATACTACCTATATAGCTAATAGAAAGACTTTTGTTTAATATTATACTATACTTTATTCTCTACTTTTTACTTGTTCTACTAAGACCTTTCTATTATTACTTAGAGTATATGTTTTAGAAAGCTTATTTTTACTTTAGATTCTAAATAGATAATATATTAATATTTTAATAGTCTTTTCGCTCTCTATTTATAACTCTAAGTTTACTTCTAAGTCTACTAAAAAAGCTTCTATTACTATTACCTTTTTTAAGTATATTTTTACTGTTATTATTATTGTTATTATTAGTATTATTAAGAAACTATATATATAGTAGATATTATAGAAAGAGCTAATAAGATTTATTTAGTTATATATAGTAGGTGTAAAGTATTTAGAATATATATCTATAATTAAATTACTATATAGAGTTACTAAGTATATATCATTCTTCTACTCTAGATTAATACTTTAATATTATAGTATATAATAGTATAAATATTCTTTTTGAATTTCTAGAAATTAAAATTTAGCTATAGAGTTTAATATATATAAACTCTATATAAATAAAGATTTATAAAAAGCTAGAATGTAACTAAGAAACTAGAGAGAAAGAAGTAAAATAAAGTACTTATATAATATATATATCTTTAGAAGAAGTTTCTAAAGTTATATATATATTATATTACTTTCTAAAAGCTTTATATAGAAGTAGAAGGTAAAGAAAGCTTAAACTATAAAGAGATAGTAATACATAACTAAAACGTATTAAAAGCTACATCTAAAAGAAAGCTGTAAAGAAGAAAAGTATTAAGTATAGTAATATATAAGCCTTAGTTAGTAATAGCTTTAAGCTTACTATATAATAGCTATTCTACAATTAATTAAAATATCTTATATTAAGAATTATACTAGACTCTTAAGCTATAGTTATAGAAAGTAAACTTCTCTACTTTTCTCTTCTTCTTATTTTTCTATCTTTCTTCTATTTCTTATTCTTTATATCTTCTTTTTGTTGTATCTTTTAGATTCTTTCAATTTTTCTTATCTAGTAAACTTTGTTTTTCCTTTTATATACCTTACTTATCTATTAATATAGTACTATAAGCTATCAAAGCTCTATTTCTCTCTAATTTACGTAAAAGTTATTTTATATTTACTTCTAGAAAGTCTACTATAGTTATTACAAAGTATAGACTAAGTAAGTTTAACTTTATAAACTATTTAGATATAAGTCTACTAGTATAAAAACATTATCTACTATAGCTTTTTACTCTAGATTTAGGTATATAAAAGTAGTATTATTTATTTAAACTTGTAATTAGTACTTAGTACTAATATTAATAACATATTTTATATCTATAATATAGATATAACTATACAAATACAAATAATATTAATAATAACTTATCTTTTTATCTTTCTTACTAATATACTCTACTAATGTAATCTTTTATAATAATACTTACTATATTTATTTCTTAGATTCTTTATTCTTATTATATACTAATTTTTTCTTAAGTTACTTATTATAAGTACGCGCGTATATCTATATTAGTTAGCTAAGTCTATCTAGAGAAAAGAAAGTTTACATTAAATAGTCTTATATATCTATAGAAAGATAGCCTTTACTTAAGTATTAAAGCTTTCAAAGTTAATAGATAAACTACTCTAGTAAGCTATAGTAGATTAAACAGCTACTACTACTACTAAAGCTCTAGATTAAAGACAATAGTAAAATACTAATTTATACTATTTATGTTTTTTAGCGATTACTAAAAGTAAATACTTTTAGCTATATCTTCTAAGTACTATAAGAGCTTAAGAGATAAAACACTAATAATAATATATACTATAAAGTATTATACTAAGTTAAGGTATATAAAATCTAGCTAAGATATATTTTTAGAGCTAAAAGAATAGTAAACGTTTTAAAGTGTAAGTATTATTAAATAGTAGTAAATGCTACAATACTAGTATAGATTATATGTATTTAAATTCTTTTCTATAATATATATATATTTATGTTTTATAAAAGCTATCTATATATATAGTAGTATGAATATTATATTATATTCTAGAAAAGCTTTATTAATATAAACTTAAATAGATTTTATAACTATAGTCTTTATAACTATAGAAATACTTATAGCTCTATTATATATATTAGGTTTTAGAAGCTTTGTTAGAGCTAGAGATATAATTAATAATAAGAGATATTTAGGTATATTATAATAAATTACTGTATAAGTAAACTAGAATAATATTCTAGCTATATACTTAAGAGCTAAGTAAAAACATATCTATTATTAGAAAATTGTATTTACTTTCTAACTTTGATATACTTTTTAGAGTAGTAGAAGTAATAATATAATACACTTAAAATAGTTCTATAAAATCTACTATAATTAATATACTTTAGTTAAGTCTAAGCTTTAGAATCTTAAGTATAGTAGTAAATTATAGTTAAGCTTAAGTATTTAATTATGCTTAATACTAGTAGTAGTAAGCTAATACCTTTCTAACTTTAGTTTAATAGCTAGGAAATCTCTCTAGTTATATTAAAAAATCTCTTAAAATAGCGTAAGATCTAGCTAATAGCTAAAAGACTCTAAGTACTTAACTAGTAAGAGATATTTTTACTAGTAGAGTCTAGGCTTTTAGCTTCTTTTAGATAATGTTTATAGTATAATTAATAACTTAATAAGATATACTAGCTACCTATATAAGCACGCACTTAACTACAACTATAACACTTTATTAATAGTAATAAGTTTTGAAATTTTCTCTTTTTTACTACAATTATTCTCTTTAACTCTAATTAAGACGTCTATAGTCTTTAAGCTAACAAGCTACTTTTTAAACCTTTTTATCTACTTAAAATACTTCTACTTTTAAGCTTTTATACTTCTAAGTTTCTTTATTCTAGTTTCTACTTTTCTTTTAACTTAACTTTATTTATTCTATTATATCTATAGTAAGTTTTTACTTTACTAGAAAAAGTAATAGCAAACTATTGTAATAAAGTGTTATAATTTAAATTTAAACTTTATTAATAACTACTTGTATAAATAATCTAGCTCTAAGTATAACTATAACAGTGCCTTATATATAAGTAATAAGAAGAGTAGTAGCTTAGAGAAAACAAAGAAATCCGCTAACGCTTTATCTACTAGCGCTTAGCTCTAACTACGTAATTAGCTAGAGATAGTAGCTAATTAATACGTATTACTCTTAAATAGTAGTTTACTAGTAATATAAATCTTAAGTACTAAGTTTAGAGCTATGTAAGTAAGTAAACTTATAAAGTTCTTCTTAAAGCTATCTACAATATAAAGATTACTAGTAAATACTAGAGTAGATATAAGAATTACGCTACTATATATATATAATAAATAATCTTTTATAAACTATGTATTAATTACTATAACCTTTTCTAAAACTTTAAAGAAATAAGTCTAACTTTCTAGTATACTATATACTTAATAGATAAGCTTTATTTATTTAGATAAAATATCTAGATATACTATATAATTACAAGAATTAGTAATATCTATAGTTCTAAGCTATAGTAGAAAGAAACCAAATAACAGTTAAGTGTTAAGTACTAAGAAGCTAAAGATATACTTACGTATAAACTAACTAAATATTCTACTTAGTAATAAGTTAAACGTTTTATATAGTTACGCAACTTTTAAGACTTATTATATTTACTTCTTTAGAAGTAAATAAAAAGAATTATATTCTACAATCTACTAGTACAAAAGCTAGTTATGTCTAAGCTAGACTAGATTTACTCTATATAGTGCTTAGTTAGAAGAATGTAAAATATAAATTATAATAAGTATAAATACATAAGTTCTAAACTTCTTACTGAATTATACATTAATACCTTAAAATACTACTTAAAACCTTTTTCTTCTACTATTACTCTAACTATTTTAAATTTATATAGCTTTTTATATATAAACAAGTTACTATTAGTAAAAGTTGAAAAACTAGCTTTAAGTTTAAAAAAAGAATACATAGATCTAAAGTACCTAATTATATTCTTAGTTATAGTAACTTAATAGTACTTATACAAGTTAGTTTTAGTACTTATACTACTAGATGTAAATCTATTTTACCTCGTCTAGTCTATCTATTAAAGAGAATAAAACTATAGATAATACTACTAATATATACGTAGATCTATTAAATATAACTAATCTAAACTAGATAATAGTAAAGACTAATACTAAAGTAGCTAAAGCTAATATTATATTAGCTAGTATAGATATAATAACAGCTACTACTAAAATAAGAGTAGCTATTATCAGAATTAAAGTAGTAGCTACGATTAATACTAAGACTATAGCTAATATATTAGCTACTACTATATATTATATAATTAGCACTTTAAAGCTAGGTAATATACTATAGTAGTAGTAGTATAACTTTAATTTATTTATAAATATTATTAATACTCTTACTTAATATTTATTATTAAGTAGTAGACCTATACTAACTAGTATTAGTAGAAGTTATAAATGTATAATTATTAGGCTTTCTTTACTTAAAGACTTAAGAGTCTTAGATAGTTTATTTAGTATTCTAAATAAAGTTTTATCTAAAGTAGTAATATATTTTATATTATATTGTTAGCTCTAGTTACAAAGGTATTGTTTAAGCCTATAGCGTTTATAGTAGTTCTAATACTATTCTTTTACTAAAAAAGAATAATAAAATTGTAAAAGATAATAGTAAACTAATCTAAATTCTCAAATAGATCTGTAAATAAGAAAACTTCTAAGATACGCTTTAATAAAGATTACTATAGCTATTCTTATAGTATACTATATATTTTCTAAACTAAGTAAAGTTTTTTAAAGTAATTATAATAAATAGTACTATACTAAAGTTAATAGTATATATATAAATTAAGAATAAAACTATCTTAGATATTATTTTTATATACAGCTTCTACTTAGTTAGACTATAAAGTAGCATATTCTTAAGTCTAAGTAAGCAATTTTAAGTTTTACTTAAAATTACTTACTCTTAATACCTTTAACCTTTTTAGTACTATTATAAAAATTACTAACATTACTAATACTATAAACTAAAATGTACTTTGGTATTAATAGACTAAAATTCTATTATATGTTATTTAGCTATAGTAGCTAGAGACTAGTCTTCTATATTATAATAACTACTAAATAACACTATTTTGTTACTAAATTAAGTTATTAATATTATTACTATTACTATTAACTCTATACTTATAAACAGAAGCTAATCTCTAATAGTAAGAGCAAAATCTAAAGTATCTTAATTCTACAAGCTTATATTAATAATTAGGTAGTAAATATAGGTTACTACTATATATAAGCTTATTATCTAATATAGCTTTATTACTATAAATGCAGATATAGAGAAGTAGTAGTATCTACTAATTACTTAGTACTTAGTACTTAATAGTAATCTATTACATTTTTCTTACTCTGCTTACAAGACTATTTTAGTTAAATAATATAAGATAGAAGCAGATCTATTAATTAGTAGACTAGAAGCGATTGTTTAATTAGCTATAGAACATAACTAAAGTAATTATAGAGGTTAGCGTTTTACGTAGAGTATAGTAGTAAGCTAATATAACGCTTACGTTAGATTACTACTTTAAGTCTTAGTACGTAATATAAAAACTTTAAATAATTACACGTACTATAAGGTACAACGTTATATATCTATAGATAGAAGTAAAAGACTTTAGATACAAGCGTAAGTAAGCTAAAAGAGTAGACTAATATAGGCTTTAAGACCTGCGTAAGCCTTACACCTTAAAGAAATCTAGGTACTACCTACTAGCGTAGCTAGAAAGCAGAGTAGCTAATTCTATCTTAAATTACTTTAGATTTTATATTATTATAATTACGCTAATACAAATACTAGTAACTATAATACTTAGAATAATATTCTATCTTTTTGCTTTTTAAGGAATAAAAGAAGTCTTTTAAAATAGAAAGTTATTAGATAAAGAAAAAAGAAAAAAATGTATTCTTACTATATAGAGAGCTTGTAGTTTCTTCTAATCTAATATTATTAATACTATTAATTACTTACGTAAATATTTTTTATAGTTAAAAGTAGTAATCTAATTTAATATTATTTAAGACCTAGATTTTACTTATATAGCGTTTTTACTTACTAAGCTATATAGCTAAGAGAATAACTATATTCTTCTTTACCTTAGCTTTTACTCTAAGCTCTATTCTTTTTATAAATAATCTTACTAAGAGCTTTCTTATAAATTACCTATATATTAAAACTACTAATATTAAAATCTGTTATAGTCTAAAAGCCTTATTTTTAACTTACTTATTACTAGTCTTAAGTCTATTTCTAAGTTTACTCTCTTTTTACTAGTACTCTTTATAAGTATATTGTTACTATTTATATCTATAATAAATCTTAGAAAGAAGATCTTATTATTATATAGAGCTATATTTAGTAAGTAAAAACTTTTTAGAAGATATAGTTATGTTAAATCTACTATATAGATTTACTTACTACATTTAATTATCTTACCTTATCTTTATACTCTACTATAATAAGCTATTAATAAAGTTATTAAAAGTTCTTAAAATACTACTATAGTTAAAAAAAGAGCTACTTTTCTAGTATACGTAGCTATCACTAAAACTTAAAGTTTAGTTATGAAAAGTAAATTATTTTAGTTAACTATTAATTTAAGTACAGTAGAAAAAACATAATATAGTATTAATAAAAAAAAAGAAGAGATAAGTAAGGTTAAAGCGTAAGTAAAAAATAAATTAGATATAAAGCCTAAGAGTAGTATATTTTAATTAGATAAGATTAATGTAATAAGAAGCTAATTAAGTTAGAGATATAAAGCGTTTCAATAACAAAACAGAAATTTCTATTTAAGTAATAAAAAAAATACTATAAGTGAGAATAAATCTTTTATTTTAGACTAGGTGTGTATTAATATAAATAACTAGCATAGTATATTAAGATATCTACTATACTATAAACTTTAAAGAAAGAAGCATAAAAGCGTATATACTACTAGCAGAACGTTTTCCTACTAAGTAAGTATTACTATTTACTAAATTATTAGCTCTTTAAATAGCTTCTTTATATACTTATATTTATATAACGTTTATATGTTAAAGGATTTAGAATAAGTAGTAATTATATAATCTAATTACTAGAACTTATATACGATATATATTAAGAGATTAGTAGCTAATAAATTATCTAATATAATAGTAAAGCTTAAATTTAAAGTTTAAACTCTATCTTTTTATTATATAACTACTACTAGGTAGATATATATAATAGCTATAAGCGTAGACTTTGCTTTTGTTTAAGCGAAAATATATAGTTTATATCTACGTTTTACTAGCTAATAATATTACAAGTACTTATTTTACTACTTATATAATTATAATTAAAAAGTTAATAGCTTTAAAGCTCTAGTAATTTATTTTAAAAAATCAAGCTACTAAATTTATAATTACTAGCTAAGTCTAGCTAAAAGATTATCGCTTGAGAAGATTTTATTTAACTTAGTAATAGGCTCTTACCTAGCTCTTTAACCTAAACTATTAGACTTATAAGTAAATAGTAAGAGTATAAAAATTATAATCTTCTTTATTTTGTTGTAGACAAGAATTCTGAAAGTTATTATAACTACGCGCGCTATAGTAGAAAGCTAATATAATATATTATATTAATCTACTAAAAAACTACAGAAAGTAAAGTATGTAGCTAATTAGAGTCTGCGCTAGTATAAGCTCTAAGATCTATACTTCAAATTTAAAGCTATCTTTTAGCGCTAGCTAGAATATAAGGTAGCTTAGTCTCTATATAGAGTTAATTTAGATCTTTTATATATAGATTATCTAAATAGTTTTTTTTGTAATAAAATCTTACCTGTAAAGCGTATAGCTTATTAAGAATATAAAAGATCTTTATGCTACTTATTTACTTAGTTATAGTAGTATCTTATAGAGTAAATAGAAAGCAACTTACTATATATTAATAGTAGCATAGTTAAAAGATTTACTCGAGCGTATACTAGTTCTTCTTATATTCTAATTAGCTTTCTAAGAAGCTCTAAGAGTATATTAATATTAATATTAATCGTTTAAATACTTATAATTAGTATTAGAATTTATTAAAAAAAAGATTCATATATAATACTCTTATAAATAATGTTATAGTAGCTACTTTACTATTACTCTTAAATTCTTAATTAAAAAAAATATTATAAAAGATTTTACTTTATTAGATAAACTATTAAATAATTAGTACTATAGCTAGAATATAAGACTAAAATACTTAGTTTTCTAGAACTATATATATTTACTATATACTACTATATATACATATACATAAATTAGTATATATATATATTACTGTATATAAGATTTGAATCTTAAATAATCTACTAATAAATAAGCGCTATTAGAAGAACTAGTATATAATTTTTTATTCTTAGTAAATAAGCTTTTGATACTAATTAGTTTAGACTTACTAACTACTAAAGACACTTTTTAGTATAGTAGTATAAGTAGCTAAAACCTTATTAAGTTTAAATTACTAAGAGCTAAGTAGTAATTCTTTAATAATAGAAAGTTTATTCTACTATTTTAATATAGTAATATAATAAGTAAAAGTAAAAAATTCTCTGTTTTCTTTATAAAGTATATAACATTAAAATAGAAGTAAATAAGTAGTACGAAGAAGTAGTAAGTGCAATTATAGTAAGTGTAGACAGGATAGAAAGTGTAATTAGACTAAATATAAGTTAATTAGCTTAAAGATAGTAAGTATTCTAAATTAGTTTAAGTTAAATATTAGAGCGTAGTAGCTTGAAGGCTAAGTAGAGAAGAAAAGCCTAATAAGTAAGAGTTAAGAGAGTAATTTAGTTCTAAAAGACTAGTAGAAAAGAACTATAGTATTTATAAGAGCTTAAATATAAGAAACGTATTTCTATATTAATTAAGTAAAAGCTGTAGTTATTAGTTATATAGCTACTACTTACTATATAAAGTATTTCTTAATCTCTTAACATTAAAGAGTATTAAATGAAATTTTTTTTTTTTTTATCTAGAACTAGTAGTTACTAGTAAGTAATTCAATAGTATATATATATATAGATATATATAGTACTTAATTTTCTATAGATTATAAGTAAGACTAACTTAGAGTTTCTAAGTGTAAAGATAGCTGCGTATAAAAAGGTAGCTAAGGTTACTAAAAATAATTAGAATGTAACTAGAGTATAAAAGCTAAAGCTATAGTGTTAGCTTATTTTATTTAGGTTAAGTTTTAAGAATAGAAAAAGCTAAGTACGTATATTGCTAGTATACATATATACATATATATGTATAAATAGCTACGTAGTAAATTATCTGTTTTTAAAGTATTATATTAGTATTACTATTAATATATAAGTAGTACAGTATTTATACATAATAGTAATATTAATTATATTCTAAAGTTAATAGTAGAGTTTCTATTAAAGTAGCTTAATGTAAACTTATGTTTAGTATATTAGTATATATATAATATAATATAATAGGTATAGTATATATAAGTAATAAGAGATTATATAGTATTTAATAAAATACGTAATATAGAAATGTAAAAGATAGATATAAATTTAAATATATTATTAAAGTACTAGCTAAATAGCTATTAAAGATAGTAGGCTTGTAAAGCGCTATATAGGCTTAGTAGACTTAAGAGCTATGCTAAGTAAGCATACATAGATAGATTATTCTAACTTAAACTAGAAAGCCTAGATTAAAAGCTTTAAATGAGTAGAAAAACGTAGTATTAAAAGTAGTAGTAAAAGCTAAAGAGGTATTAGATATTATAAAGAATTAGTAAGTAGGTATTAGCTAGTATAAATAGTATTCGTAGTAGTAGGATAATTGTAGTAAAATAGCTAAAGAAAAGAGTAATTATATAGAAATATTTTATTTTAGCTATAATATAGAAATTGTATAAGTATTTTAGGTTAGATAAAACTTTATAGTATTAGTAATATTACTAGATAACTTTTATAAGAAACTTATTAATATTAAGCTAGTATTAGTATTAGTTAATAGTTTAGATAGCTATAAGAATTATGTGTTAAAGTTAAAGTAAGTCTCTTATAATTATGTATCTATTAAGTATAATACTAGTACTAGAGATAGTATAAGTATAAGTATTATATATTGTATACTTAAGTCTACGCTAGAAACATCTAAGTTTTATTACTAGATATAGTATAGTAACGTATTATTATATAATTGTATTATAATATAGTTATTTTATTATAAAAGTTTAACAAAGTACACTATAGACTTTTTCTTAGAAAGCTTTCTAATCCCGAAACTAAAAGTATTAGAAAACTAAGATTTGTTAAAATTTATTGTTATTATGACTAGAAGAGTATAATAAGTTGTTTACTTAATATCTTTCTTACTACAGTACTACTAAAGAACAGATAACTTAGTAAACCATTTTTTAATTTCCTAGAAACTATAAGTATTGTCTTAAAATTTCTATTCTTTTAGTTAATATAGAAGCTATAAAGAGAAAGCAAAACAAAGCGCTAATCTTTAAATTACATAAAAGCCTTTATAATCAAATATTAAAGAAGTTAAGTAGAACAAAATCTATTATTTTCTTCTCTAGTAACCTCTAATCTATAGTTAAAATTTATATTATAGTTAAGCTACTAGACTTTCAACTTCTTAAGCTAAAGAACTAATTAGATATTATAGATCTTATTCTAATTAAATTATATATAAGAAATTTAGAATAAAGTCTTTAGAAATAAATTAAAGAGCTAAGTTATTCTAAATCTATAATTCGCTCTTTATAAATATTCGCTTATCTAAATAATTACTTTAGTTTAACAAAAGATTTAGTAGCTACGTAACTTCTAGTATTTATTAAATTAAGTTTTTAAAATGTAAATAGCAAAGAAAAATCTAGTTTAACTATACATATAAAACCTAAGCACTTTTGTCTTAAAACTTACTTATAGTAAGTAGTACTAAGTTTTAATAAACTAATTATTTAATTACTATAAGTATACGTAGATAACTACAAAGACATCTTTCTGAATTTTATTTATAAGCTTTTTTTAAGTAACTTACTAACAGGTACTAGAACTACTATTCTATATAATCTAATATCTATAAATGTTTTTAAATATATTATATAAAGTTAATTTCTTAAATTTACCTTCTACTAAAGTAAGTACTTATAATTTATGTCAATCTTAAGAAAGCTATAATAACTTTATACTACTTATAAAATAAGTTATTCTTATTAATAGTAATAGTAAATTTTTTAAAAGATCTATTTATAAGTGTTTTTATGTGTAAGTATATAGAAGTACTTTGTATAATATAGATTTAAGCTTTTAAGAAAAATATTTAATTAGAATAGTTTAGTATAGAATGTAGAATACTATATACTAGTAAAAAAATATAGTTCAGATTGTTAGAATAATAAAAGCTCTAGATTGTTAATAGAATAAGAATAAAAGATAGATCTCTACTAATATAATGTTACAATTAACTCTATCGAAAAGATACACTTACTTAAAGCTTTTAAAACTTAGTATAGCTTAAGCTAGGTATAGAAAACCTTTTTGAAGTATATAGTTACTTTAAACACTTTATCATTTCTCGCTATTAAATCTTTAATTTAGTTTATACTTAAAGTTCTAAATACGTTAGAATATAATAATAGAATCTAACTTATTACTCTAATAAAGCTTGTAAGATCTCTGCTACTACAGACTTAGTTTTGTATATTACTATAGAAGATATAAATTAATTTACTATTACTTAAGTAAGTTAAAATAAAAGCTAATATATAGTTAGCTAAGAAATCTTACCTATAATAAGCTTCGAGCTAAATTGTATAAGAAAGTAAACTAAACCTTTTCTAGCTAAGAGCCTACTAGGAAATTACATTTAATAGATATTAAGCTTCTCTACTTTAAATACATTTAATGTAAAGAGTTTTAAATCTACAGAGAAAAAGAAATTTACTTTAAATATAAAACTTCTAAAATCTAAAAGATTTATAGTATTAATTCCTAGGTTTTAAATATTAAGCTATTATATTTAGAGATTTCGATAACTCTAAGCTAACGCGTAGTATTTTTAAAACTTTGTCTTTATTTATAAACTATTTCTTCTATAACTTTAAATAATAGTTATACTAAATACGCTAGTTAAGTCTAAGGTAGACTCTTTAAAATAGAAATACTTTAGCTTATTTATAATAACTTTCTTAGATACTAAACTTATAACTCTTCGCTAATTATTTATATAAGAACTAAACCTTTAACAAAAGAAACAAGACCTTCTTATTATAGTAGAGAACTAGGTACTAACTAATATAGATTCTCTTTAAACAAGAAAGTTTAGTAGTAGGTCTTAAAGTATTACAAATAGGCTGCTCCAACTTAAAGTAATATAGATATTTCTAAGAAGTTTCTATACGTATATTTTGAAACAAAATTTTAAGAATGACATTCTTAAAACAACTAATAACGCTTAAGTAGTATCGTAAAGTATATATAGAATATTCTAATACTAGCTTTAGAAAGCTTACTTAGAATACTAAAAGATTTCTTAATAAGTACTTAAGAGAAGAGTACTTAAGCGTAATAGACTTAGATTTTAATAAGCTTAAAGTATCTATAGTTCTATTTTAAAACCTAAATAATATACTAGTAAAAACCTAGAATACTATTAATAAAGTAGACCTACAACTATGTAAAGCATAAGTAGAATATAAGAAAGCTAAAAATAGAGTAATTAATAAATAAGTTTATTCTATAGACTAAGAATCTACGTAAGTAATTATAAAATTAGTTAGTAAAGACTTCTTAGATAAGTTACATCTACATTTTTTAATAATAAAGGATTAAGTAAGCTTATAAAAAGAAAAACTTTAATAAATTTATACTTACTAGTTAATACTACTAAAGGTACTTATACTAAGATTAATACGAAGAGTTCATGCTTAGAGATCATTTCTACAAAATCTATAGAGTAAGTAAAATTAATATATTTAAGTAAGTTTTAATATTCTTTTGTTAAGATTTAAAGCAAACTAGAATAGAAACCTTAGATAGTGTAAGTGTTAGAAACCTTATATAAAATAAAATTAATTTATACTACTCTACTTTCTAGACTTAAATACAGAGTTGTATCTAGATTATTGTAAAAATTAAGTTATTTAAATTATAGAGCTTGTACTAGTCTACTTTTTTTAGCTAATCTAAATAAGTAAAACTTTATTTTCTATACTATACGCGTATAGACTTTCTTCTCTCTAAAGTATTTTACTTCTATATAGTAGTTTAGCTAACTTAGATTAGTATGTAATTATTTATCTTAAAGATTTCTTAGTAAGTTAATATAATACATTACGTTAGCTTATAAGTAGAGTATAGAGTTATCTAAAGGTTTAATTGTTATTATACATAGAACCTCTACGTAAGCGTTAGATTAAGTTACTATTTAAGCTCTAAAAATTAACTTTCTATACTTATTATTAATAGCTAATAGCTAATAGAATAGAAGCTTAAATTAGCTTATAAGATACTTATATATAAACTATCTATTAATACTTTAAAGCTCTATAGATAAAGTAAGTAGAATTTATTTCTATAAAAAGAAGATATATATACTATATTAGATATAAGAAGATAAAGAGTGTATAAGCTTATACTCTTATCTAAACTATAATACTCTTAAGAGTTCTCTAGAAATTTTCTTTTCTTTATTATTTTCTACTATATATTAATCTTTTTAAAATCTTAGAAGCTAAATAGTTTTTAATAGTATATGTTATACAACCTTTTTGTATAATAATTAAAACCTAAAGTAAAACGTAAGAAGTTGCTCTTAATATGTAATTTAGGTATAATAATTAGCTAGTAATAATAGCTTAACTTAAAAAGACGTTATAAAAGTTTTAGAGAAATATTAACTACCTATTAAGATAGTATCTAGATAACTAGTACTTTAAGTATATAGATAGTTTACTTATAACCTTTTTTAGCGATAAAAACATTTTACATAAGATAAAAAGATATTCAAGCTATAACTTAAGTATTACTAGTTTCTTTGAAAAAAATAAAAATTTAAATTAAGTAAAGTAAAGAAGAAGTAGAGTATTTTTAACCTATTACTCGTATAGAAATAGATTTATTTACAATTTAACAATAGATAGAAAAATAAGACTTAAGTAATATCTATATTATTTAAAAATAGATTATACTTTTAAAACTTTCCTTGCCTAAGCTTTAAACTTATTAAGAGCTTAATTTTATATATATTACTACACATCTAGTAGATTTAGAAGATAAAAAGCTTTTACTATTAATAAAGATAGTAATCTAAAGTTAAGAACTTTAAAGATAGATTTCTTAATAGTTTAGTATTAGTTCGCTTTACTAGAGGTTAATTAATAGTAGTAAAGAATAATACTTTTAGCTTTACTATAGAAAGTGTGCTTATTAACTCTATTTAAATAGAGCACCTAATATAGTAGTATAGTTTTTCGAAAAAGCTTACTAATATTACATTTAAATATGTTAAATCTACTAAAAAGTAGTTAGTAGCTATAGGTTATATAATGTATTTTATTCTAGATATAAATAATACTAAACGTTCTTTATTAGATATACATTAGAAGAGGTTAGAAGTTTCTTATAACATAAGATTAGTTTTTAAAGATAATATTTACTAAACAAAACCTTTAAGTTCGTAGAAGTAAAATATAAAGAACTATTAATAGGTAATTAGAAATAGAGTAAACGCTTTAATAAGGCAGATTAATAATACTTTAGTAAAAGTAATATCTTTGTAAAAGTATTCTTACGTACAACAATTACTAAACCTAGTATACCTAACTTAAATTAAAGCTCTAAATAGGTAGCAGTAGAACTAGAAACAATATTAAGCTTTAAGTCTTAAAGTTTTAAGGTAAAGTTTTTAAAGTAGAGGTAAACTAATATAGTAAAGATAAAGTTACTAGTATTTTAAAATTTAACTACTATTAACGTAATAGTTAAGATAAAAGTATTATAACTTTTAAATACTTACTAATACTTTAACTTTTCTTAACCTATTAAGCTTAAAGATAATAGTAAATACAAAGAAATAGTAAGGTAGATAAAGCGTTATTAGAATTAATAAAAGAACTACATTTAAATATACTCTTAAACTTTTCCCTCTCTTAGTAGTATTAAGAATATTACGTTTAATTAATAGTTGTTAAATATAAGACTATTTAGGTAGTTAAGAAAAGCTAACAAAAGTTAAAAAATATCTATATCTAGTTATGAGTTATTTAGCTTTAACAAAGTAAATACTATAGCTATTAATAATTTACTTTATTCTTACAAGAGATAGTAATATACAAAATAACCTAGTAAGAAAAGAGAAGAATTTATCAAATATATTAAGAAAATTTAAGAATAGACATATAAACTAGAATAAAAATAGTAGAATACTATTCTATATATAAAGTTAGTTTAAGTAGTTTATACTAGTTTTTTTAGAAAATCTAGCTTAAGATTTTCTTTTATAGCATTTTAAATAAAGAATATAAGCTATTCTAATACTAAAAATAATACTTTCTCTAAGACTTTTCTTTTTATTAATAAGTTAATCTAGATAATTATAGTTTCTTTACAAGTAGTTGTTAAAGTAAGAAAATTCTTTCTTTATATAGTAGAGTTTTATATTCAAAGAACAAAAGATAGAAGTAAAAAAGGTAATAAGTTAAAACTCTAAGATTTAATTAGAGGTTATAAATAATATAATTCGAGTATATTAGTATTTTACAGACTATAGTTATAAGTTAACTAGTAATATTATACTAGATTACTATAGTAAGTAGAGAGTAGAAAATAGAAAAACATAAGACAATGCTTTACTTACTATAGTAACTTAATATAATGTATTATATTAACCTACTAGAATATATAGAATACTCTCGATAGACGTAAAATAATATATATATAGTATAAAGTATAATATTATACTTATATAACTAAGCGTAGTTAAGCAAAAGTAATAGCTATAGCTAATAAGATTTAATACTAGCTAGCTCGTGGCGTAAATGTTTAGAGTATACGTTAGGCTTAGAGTAGAGAATTCTTAAATATTATATAGAGTAATAGTATTAATTTCTACTATATACGTATAAATACTTACTAATAGCTAGAAGTATTTTTATTTATATCTTTACATCTCTAAACCTATATAGAATATAGCTATAGAGAGCTAATCTAAGAAATATTGTATAGCTTCTTAACTATTCTATTACATTTAGAATAATTAGAAGATGATAATTTTAAAAAGCTTTAAATAAATTAACCTTAATATAATTACTATACTAACTCTATAGTTAGTTCTTTTTAAGTAAGTAGAAACATTATCTTATATTTTACTTAAAATACAAGGATAAAAATAGTTTGTAAAATTAGTAATAGCTAGATATTTCTAGATAGCTATTATATAAAATAGTTATATACTAAAGACGCTAGATTTTAAGTAATTTTAAATAAGATAAATATTAAACTAAAATTTAAGTATTATAGTAAAGTGTTAAAGTAGAGTAGAGTAATAAAACGCAGTTAGTAACTCTATATAGTAATCTTAATATAGATATATCTTTTAAATACCTTATACTTACTATATATAACTATAGATATTATAAAATTCTCTTTTAAATGTTTACTATGGATATAGATAGTAATAATATACTTATAGAGAGAAATAGTATTAAAGAGTATCTCTAGTAGACTTAGAGGTAGACTTAGAAGTAACAATAGGCAAGCTATAGAGCTTTATTAAATTTAGGTATAGAATCTCTATCGCTAACTACTTCTAGACTAATAAATTAATAGAGCAAATAGATAGTTCTTCTTTATCTTTTCTTAAATTATTTATTAAATTAAACTATATAAAGAAGTTAAGTAAACTTATATCTTGCTATTTAAATAATAGTTTAAAAAGAGAATACTACGTTTTTAAACTTAGGCTTTCTTTCCTAAAATATCTAAATAAAATAAACGATGTTAGATTCTTTTTATAGAACAAGAAAACAATATCTATATAAAATGTCTGCTAATTGTTTACTATATTATAAGTTATAAATAATTAAACTTTTAAGCTATTAAAAAAAAGTTAAAACGTAAAGGCTTCTTACTTCCTACTTTTAATTCTTCTACTTATATATTCTTGATAAAAACTTAAAATTCTATATTAACTAATCTATTATAACTAACAATAGAATAGTTGTTTTAACTAATAGTACTATAATATAAAATATAGTCTCTCTTGAAGGTAATTATTACTATTACTTCTATTATAGTTATAATTAGCTAAGTCTATACTTGCTCTAGTAGATATTATGCCTTATAGTAACTATAAATATGCTTCTAGTTTATTATGCTAGTTACGTATCCTACTTTAAGATTGTTAGCAGCTTTTAGTATTACTCTATTATCTATACTATCTATTCTACTTATATTATAAGTAGATCTTTAAAATTTATAATATTCTTATTAATAATTACTTTCTTAGATAAAAGCTATTATAGATAGAGCTTAAAGTATAGGATTAAGTATAATAATAGTAAAAAAAGTAAGATACTTCTTAGCTCTAGTTTTAAAGATCTTTTAAACTTAATTGTATATACTATTATACTTGAGAATCTGTTAGTTAGAATAATAAGTAATTAAAACTTAATAGTTTAATACTTTATTAAGAGTTTTAAAATAAAATTGTTCCTTACTAATTAAACTATACAGGATCTAGTTTGTACAAAGTACTATACTCATTTTCAAAAAATATAGAGGGAATTTACTAAACAATAGTTTAATAACTAGTAAATAATTAATTAGAAAGAGAAGAATTCTTAAGCTATTAGAAGTAGAAAGATACTTATAATTCTTAAATTTCCTTTATTAGGTAAGAAAGTTTAATATTAAGTAGACCTGCTAGTAGTTATAGGATTAATTATTTACTTAACCTTTAGTAATGTTAGTAAAGTATTAAGCATTATTCTTATAAAAATATAAATTACTCTAGAAACAAGTAAAGCATATACAATTTGAAATACTACTCTAAGTTAACTTTCTACTTTTACTTAGTTAGGTAATAAGTAGTTAAGCTTACTTCTAAGGTATTACTTTAATAAATTAAGTAGTAAGTATAAATAGAAGCTTATTACTTGCTACTAATTATAAAGTATAATAATTAAATTTAGACTACTAAGTATTAGATTTCTAAAGCTTTCTTCTTAAAATAAGAAAAAGATCTAAAAGCACTATTATAAAGAGAAGTAAAGTAGTTTATAAAAAAAAAGGTAAAGTAAATAAGCTAAAATGTTAGAGTACTAGCTAAGTACTTTAGTAAAATAGTTTCTAGTATTATTTACTAAAAAAAGCTAATTACTTAGTATAGTATATTTATCTTTAGTACTAGTTATTAGTCTTATACACCTCTAGCTAGTGTAATTCTTAATATTAAAGCTATACTCTACTTAGTTATTAATAAAGCTTTAATTAGGTTAAATTGTTTTAATAGAACTAGTAAAGAAATAGTAAAAGCTAGTAGCTAGATATTTCTTATAATTAGTACTAGTAGAAGAGGTAGTTAGCGCAATTATAGAAGCTATAAACAGAATAGAAAGCGTAGGTGTAGCAAGTATAAGTTAAGTAGCTAGAACGTAGTAGATATTTAGATTAATTTAAACTATATATAAAACTATTATAGCTAAAGAGCTAAGAAAAATAAGCTAGTTAAGAGTGTAGTTGTAAAAGTGTAGTTGCGAAAAGCGCACTTTAAAAGAACTTTGTTTAGTCTAAGAAAAGCATTATTTAACATATTCTAACAAAGCAAGAAACACGTAAGCAAGCCTAGTACTAGTAATTATGTACTTTATCTAGTTTTTAATACTTTTAAGAAATCTAGAAAAAATGTTTTTATACTTTTTAGTATAAAAGGTTAGTTCTAGATTTTATATAAATAATATTTTAAATAAACTTCTTAAGATAGTATAAAATATTATACTAAATATTATATTATAATAAGAGAAAAATATATTAGAAGTGTTAATTATTGTTATATCTCTTTTGTATAAATTTTACCCTTTACTTAATAACACAATACTTTTATATATTGTTTTAATACTATTGTTATAAATACTATTACTTACTTATAGGTTTTATAGTTATATAGAACAAATACTAACATTTAGTATTAAGAATAAAACTGTTTAGGTAAGTAAGCTTTTAAATCTCTTATTATAGCTATCTAGAATCTAAAAACTATAAATATATACTTAAGTAAATAAGATATATATACTACTAGCTTTATATACTAAGAAATCTTTTATTAGCTTAAAAGGCTGTTACTATAACTTGTTTCTAGAATATTACAAAAAGCGTTTATCTTTTTTCTATACTATATACTTATTAAAATAAGCTTTAGCTGTTAAAAAGAATTATTTTAATAAGGTATATAAGTATAAGTTGAAACACTAGTTATAAAGTTTTAAATTAAAAGTAATTATAAGTTTTATAGCTTTAGCTAAGCGCTTAAACGTATAGAATATCTTAAATATCTACTAGAATAATAATACTATATTACTAGCTTTAAGAAGATACTTTCAATTAAGAAGATAGGCTAAAAGCAAAACAAAAAAAAAAAAACGCTTTTACTATATACTTATAAGCCTAAAATCTTAATAAAGAGAGCTCGCTTAGACCTTAGTACTAAGTTAACAGAAATAGATATAAGCGCGAATCTTCTAGCTAAACCTTAGCTAATATATATTAATATAGTAGCTTTAGTTTACAAAATAAGTCTACTCTAGCTTTACAGCTATTAATGTCTTTATAAGATAGTATTTAAATAGTTTAGATAGTACTTCTAATATTATTAGCTATCTAAAGTTAGGTACTAAACTACTAACATTTACTTAAACTTAAGTAATACCTACACTTATAGGTATAATATATATTTACCTAATAGTAATTATGTAGCTAAAAAGCACTCTTTAAACCTCTTAGTAAACCTTTATACCTATATTAGATATCTTATTAGCTACTAAGCTTTAATTATATTTTATTAATAAATACTATTGATTAACTAATTAATTATAACTTATAGTTTAACTTTTAATAAAAGAGAGTTTAATTAGAGTAAGTATTAGAAAATAGTTAATAAAAGAGTAAGTAATTGATATAAAATCAAATACTTAATATTAGCTAATAAATGTTTTAAAGAACTTTCTATTTTATCTATAAATTAAAAAGAAGGTATAGTATAGCTATTAGCTACTAAGTAGCATCTTAGAAGCAAGAAAAGCTATAATCAAAGTTATCTAGTTAGGTTATCTATTAATTAAAATTATAGTCTTATTAATTAAAGAGAAATAGGATATTAAGTTAATATTTTAGTAGAAATCTATATAATTAGCTACTACTTACTAAACTTAATACTTAATAACGTATACTAAAGCTGAATAAATAAACGATTTGTGATTAAAGTAATCATAAAGTTACTTATAGTAATAGAATAGTATATACACTTAGAAAAGCTTATCTACTAAAGTCTTAAAGTAAAAAAGTTGTTATAAAGAAATAAAGAATTCTATCTAATCTTTTAAGTTTACTATAATAAACTTAAGTTTTATAAAAGTAGATAATGCTATACTTAGCTAAAGTAAGTACTAAAGAAAGAGAAGTAAGCTATTTAAAGAAGCTACTTTCTCTATATAATAAATTTAGCTATAAGATTAGCTTATAGCTAACTTTTCTACTTTATGTAGTAGTAGAAAATCTAAAAATAAAGTAGTTAAGTATAGTTTTTTAATTATTCTTAAAAAACTATTAAGCTATAAAAAAAGTAAAAATAAAGAGTTTAAATATTTTAGTAATTAATAAGATAGTAATAGTATAAGTACTATAAGTATAGTAATCATAAGCTTAAGTAAAAAGTTAGTCTAGATCAACTTTTATAAGAGTTACTTCTTAAGTCTTTAAAAAAACTAAAATAATTAGGCTAGCTATAAAACTATAAGCTTAATTATTACAGTTACTATTCTTAGTAAGTATAGGCTAAAAGCTACCTACTAATACTAAAGTAATTTTTAACAGTTAGCTAAGCTATACAAGTAACTACTCTAGTATTTAACATATATACTTCTTTAAAAGACTTTTAAAAAAAGAATTAATAAGCTAAAAAGAAAAAGAACTAAGATAAGTATCTATTAATTATAAGTATAAGATTAGCTACTTCTATTAATTTAACTAAAGACTTATAAGTATAATTAGAATAACTATTTCTTAAAACCTAAAGCTTTAACTATAATTTATAGTAAGTTATAAGAAAAAAACTTTATTAATGCTACTTATATAGTAGCGCTTACTATAAATAATAATTTTTACTACTATAGTAATTACTATTTAGGTTAATCTAAAGATAAGATTATTTAATATTATAAACCTATTTCTTGTTATAAAGATTATAGTAGAGAACTTAGTAGTTTATAAATAACTTACATATATAAGAGCTAATAATTTCTAAGTTAGATCTTAGTTACTCTAAATAGTACTTAGCAAAAGAAAAGTAATTAATAAATAAAGATTAGAAAAAAGTAGATAACTTACTAAATCTTTTATTAGGTTTAGCTAATATAACTACTAACTTACTACTAACTTACTATTAACTTACTACTAATACTTACTACTATAATTATTACTACTTCTTTAACTATTTGTATTTTTTTTTAGACTAAGCGTTATAACAAGCTTCTTTAGTAGTAAAAGTTTTTATAAAAGCTGTAAGCTTTAAATAATTATACTTAGTTTAAAGTTCTTAATACTATTACTTAGTCTTACTAATAAAATACTATATATAGTAATAGAATCTACAGCTTATAATACTATATATTAAGCTATTAGATCTATATTAACCGGGCTAAGAAAGCTACAACTAATATTCACTCTACTATAACTAGCGCTAATTATACTAATTATAATACTATTACTATAATAGCTATAGCTAGAACTAAGATACCTAATATAAAGAGACTTATAACCTCAAAAGCGCTATGTTAATATAAGTCTACTTACTAATAACGCTAATTTTATAGCTAATATATATTACTACTATACTAAGACTTAGTAAGTACTAAGCTAGGTATATTAGATAGTCTACTAGAATAGAGTAGATTATAGCTAAAAATTCTTAGTAATAGTATAAAACTAAAAAGCTTATAAGTAAGTAATACTTAGTTAAATAATAAAATTAGAAAAAAGAATTATTAGTAAAACAAATACTCTGTAGCCTATAAGCTAGTCCTAAAATACTACTGTCTATTACTAGTATACTAAATAACATATAACTAGAGGTTTTATCTACTTTTAAGAATAAATAGACTAAAGCTTATAGTTTTAGTGCTACTAATTCTAAAGTAGTTAAAGGTTTTAAATTTAAGCTAGCTATAAAGCTATTCTAGTACTTAAGTACTATAAAAGAGAATTTTAATTTAAGTCTAAGAAAATATTGTAATATAACTATAGGCGCTAATTAGCTTATAATTAGATAAACAGTATATTTCTAAAGCTTATACTTAGAATGTATATACTAAAACTTTAGTAGAAGTATACTTCTTCTATTTATTAAAACTTAATTATCTTTAGAATTAAAATAGTATCTTAATACTAATACTTAAAGCTATATAATTTAATTAACTAATTTCTAAGTCTTTTGGGTAATTATATGTTAATCTACAACTTATCTTTTTACTAGTTACATTATACCTACTAATACCTAACTAGAAAATTCTATTATTAATCTTCTTTCTTTACTTACTTCTAAATTAACTTGCTATTTCTCTATAACTTTACTCTAAATTTCCATAATAGATAGTGTTATAGTAAAATTTATAATTTTTTTTAATTTTTTTTATAACTGGTACTATTATGTATACTTTTAAGAACTACTTAACTTATAATATAGTACTTACTAGAACTATGTATAGCTACTATATCTAAGGTATTCTTTTTAAGTACTTTATATACATAGGTTTATTATAAATATTTACTAGAACTTTATCTTACAAAATGTAAAGAGTTAGATAAAGTAGTTCTTTTATAAGCTAATTCTTAATATTATAGATTAATTAGTATGTAGGAATATATATATATTATTAAAATTCTAGCGGAACCTATTTTAGATATACTAATTACTAAGTACTTTCTTTAAAGTTAAGATACTATTTATATCTATTCTATTATATACGTAATTAGAATTTAAGTTTAGCAATTATTAGGTAAAATTACAGAACTTTATATTTAAGAAGAGATAGTAAGCGAAACTATAGTTACTATAGATTAAAAAGAAAGTATAATTGTAGTAGATATAAGTTAAGTAGGTAGATTCTAGTATAAGTTTTAATTAGATTTAAATTATATATTTAAGTATAGTAGCTAAAGAGCTTAAAAGAGGAGAAAAAGCTAGAAAATAAAAAGTCTACTTATAAGAGTATAGTAGTAGAACTATATAAAAGAAATTAAAGAACTTAATATAGAAGAATACATTATTGAATATTCTATCTAAAGTAAAAATATAGTAACTAAGAAACTAGTAAGTTAGCTAAAGTGTCTAGCTAATTTCTATAGAACTACTTAAGACAGCTAATAAATATTATAGAAGTACATATATATGTATATAAATACTAATTAAGTAAGAACAAAACTAGTAAAAAGAGACTTAAGCATAGGCTCTTATAAATAATAGATCTTATAAATTTTAATAATTAAATAATTAAGAAGTATTATAAGAGAATAAAAGTAGTAGGTTATAAAATAAAAATAAGAAAACTAGCAAATATATAAGTTCTAAAGATACTTAGATAGTTATTTTTAAATCTTAAAATATTAAGTATATAAGTATAAAGAGTAAGTAGTAATAAGTTGAAGCTAATAGTAAGTAGAGGTAATATACAATAATAGCTTTATTAATAAGTAGCTAAAATAGCTAAAAAAGCTTATTAAAAAAGAAGTAAGTAGTCTTAATTTAGAGAGTAGTTGTATAGCTTTAGAAAAAGAAAACATAGTAAGTACAAGATCTAGAGAGACGCTAGTAGGATATAAGATAGATTAGAACTATACTTATATATTTTATTAGTACTAAGACAAGTAGTATAAAATGATAATTAAATTTTTATACATAAATAGTAAAGTACTTATATATTATAATAAGAATAACAGCATTATACTATTACTAGTAATAGTATTTCTATAAAAGTAGCTAAATCTAAAGCTATAATTTATATATTAGTAATCATAATTAATTCTATATAATATTTGAAGTATATATTTTATAGTATATAAAGTAGTAGATAAGATAGATTTACCTACGTAAATATCTTTTCGTATTTCGCAGCAGTATAGTACTATAATTTAACATCGCTCTAGACTTAGAGTTTACCTACGTAGCTACCTATACTTCTATCTATCTACTTCTATAGCTAAGAGAAAGGCGCTGCGCTCTAACTTCTACTTTTTCTACTAAGAGCTTTCTCTTAGAAAGCTTCTACGTTAAATTTTAAGAATATCTTAATATTTCTATAGCTTTATACGCTTATTACTATCTCTAAGTCTATCTTTAAGTCTACTAGAGATGTCTTTATTACTATTACTCTCTATAAGCACGTTATTACTATTTATATTTCTAGTAAACGTTAGAGAGAAAGTTTTATTAATACTTATAGTTATATATAGTAAGTATAAGGTATTGCGAAGATAGAACTATATTAAGATAACTATATAGAGTTACTAACTACGTTTTACTACCTTACTCTATATTAAGACTTTACTATAAGAAAAATAAATACAGATATATTTTAAAAGTACTAGCTAAGAAGTAATTTAAGGTAGTAGGTGTTAAAGATACTATATAGCTTTAGTAGACTTAAGAGCTTTAGAGCTATATTAAGAAAGTATATATTAAAAAGTTATTTTAACTTTAAAAAAACAGTCTAAATTAAGAGCCTAGTTTATTTGTACAATTAGTAGTCTACATTAAGAATTCTTTAAAAAAAAAAGTAGTAAAGAATAAATAAAAGATTAAAAAGCGTTTCTTAACTATTTCTAGTATTTAAATACTATTAGATATATAGTAGTAGTGTTAAAGTGTTACTAAAGTAGGTAAAAGTGTAACCAAAGAAGAGTTATTATTCTATAGTTACTAGTTAATAAAGATAATATTCTGTAAATAGTATATAGATAATATATAGTAAGTTCTGTTAGTAGTATATCTATTATTATGTATTATATTACATTAGTCGTTTTCTTATTTTAGTTTTAATTAGAAAGTTATGTAAGAAAGTATAGAGTTAGTTTATAAACTAATAACCTTATTTCTAATAGATATATATATAAGGTTTAAATAAAACTAAAAAAAGCAATTATAAAAGATAATAGCTTAGAGTCTTTTAATACTTCTTAACATTCTTAACAATCTTTTTACTACCTTTAAGATAATTAAAAAGTTAGTTTTTAAACACTAATAAGTATAAATTAATATATTTTTAGATATATATAAAATACTTTAATATACTTTAAGAGTAAAAAAAGTATAGATACTTATAGCTTACCTATCTTAATTATATAGTTTTAGTAAGAGTACTATGTACTACAATAATTAAAAATCTTCTCTAAGATAATCTTTATATATAAATACAATTTAATCTTTACACTAGTAAATATAAGCTTATCTCCTTTAAGGTCTTTAGATATAATAAGAATAAAACAAAGTCTTTAATTACTAAATTTTGTTACAAGAAGATATTAAGTTAAAGTTATAATTATTATTATAAAGATATTTTATTAATATAGTAACTAGAAAGTAAAAGAAAATAGGTAAATTATAAGTATATAAAAACAACAGCGCACTAATAATAAAATAGTACAATAAGATAGTTAGAACAAGATTAATAAATTTAATCTTAGATAAGACTAAATATTAAATATACATTAGCTTTATAAGCAACTAACATTAGAATTATTAGACCTAGAATATAATTAAGATTAATTAGTTTTAGTGTATTATAACTAGATACTTTTTAAGATATACAAAATTAAGTTTTTAGTAATATATCTAAGACCTAAGTATTTGCGTAGCTTCGGCTACCTAGTAATAACTACTCTTTAACTTTAATAGTAATTATATAATAATCTATTACTTTCTAGAACTAAGATTCAATTCTAAGAATCTCTAAATTTAGTCTAAATATATAACTTAAGATACTTATTCTTAGAATACTAATATAATAACTACTACGTATATAGATATAATAGTGTTACTACTTAATAGCTAAGATATTTTACTAATAGCTTTCTAGACTTTTAACTTAAACTAGTACTAACACTTTATATTTATAGAAAAGTAGAGAAAGATTTACTAAGTTTACTATAGGTTTTAAATGTGTAAACTAAATTAAATAGTTTTTTTTTTATCTAGTATAGGTTTATAATAATATATTAGTATTAATAGACTTTTATAACGTAGATAAGTAATATAGTATATTAATATACCTTAGATATACTCTGTTACTAGTCTACTTTTCTAGTCTCTAGTTGTATATATTCTTAGAGTAGTTGTAAAGAATAAGTCTATATAATATAGCTTAGTATTTCTTAGTCTACTATATAAGTATAAGAAGGCTAGAACTTAGTCTCTAGAAATAAAGAATAGATTAGTACTTTAAGTATTCTGTTTACTATCAAGAAGATTTGAAAAAGTTAGATAAATACTAAATAAGTTCTAAACGCTTTAGAAAATTAAAAAGAATAAAAAAAGATTAACCTTATAGATATATACAGCTAGTAACAGAAGAGGTTCTAAGTAACTAAAGTAGTATTATATAGTAGTATATTAGTCTAGGTTTAAGATATGAAAATCTCTATAGAAAGATAGAAGTATTTTAGAAAGAATAATAATAGATAAGTTCTACACGTGTATAAATACTAGTATCTTAGATATAGTATAGAACTATTAATATCTTAATTACGCTTCTTTTCTGTTTGTATTTACTTTGTTTTATATATTTTCTAGACTTACTCTAATATCTATCTTTATATAGTAGATTCTTATTTACTATAATCTATTAGTAAACTAATAATTCTATAGGCTATAAGCTAGCTCTGAAGAAGTAAGGTCTATTACTAGCATACTAAAACTAGTATAACTAAAGATTCTATCTACTTTAAGAGGTATAGTATAATAGAAGCTAAAGCTTAGAGTTTAGTATAGCTATCTTAAATATAGTTAAACCTTCTTAATATATACTAGCTTTTAAGCTATTTTAGTACTAAAGTATTTTAGAAGAGAAGGTAGACTTAAGATATTTTTAGAGTATAAGAATAGAAGTATATATACTTCTTAGCTTATAACTAGTTTAGGAATATCTTTTATAGCTGTATAGTAACGAAATTTTAATACTAAAATATAAGTAAAAGTTTATTTTTACTATCTTTTCTAGTTATATAATTAGAACTTAAAAACGTTATTAACTTATTTAATATATAACAATAATATTTACTTATAAGTCTTATAAATAATAATTATTTATTATAAAAGTTCTCTCTTACTAGTTGTATTATTTCTTTACCTTACTAAAAAGCTCTATAAAGTTGCTTTATTGTTACTAAATTAAATACTAGCTATAAAATAATATTTCTACTACCTATTAAAGCTTCTAAAAGCTACACTATACTAGGTTAAAAAGAGAGTCTTGATAAGGCTATATTTAAGTTATTCTTAGTAACTAGAGCATTTAATCTCGACTTTCTAGTCTAAGCAGGAACAAATTTTCTATATATATTTAGTTAATATAGCTTAAGAGCTTTTAAGTCTACTAAAGCTATATAGTATTGTAGACGTCTACTATCTTAAGCAGCTACTTAGCTAACACTTTTCTTATATACTTATAGTAATAAACACTTTCTATATACCTGTTTTATATACTATCTTATATACTATTTAATATATAGATTCTTAAATAAACTATACGTATCTTAGTATATTATATATAAAATAATATACTAAATAAAGCTTTATATCTAACTACATTTAAAAATAATATTATTAGTAGTATTATAATGTAATTACTATTAGTATAATATCTAAATACTTGTACTAATATAATTCTTACGTGATATAGAGATAAGTCTCTACACAATCTTATACCTCTAGCCTTTATTTAAACTTAGCTTAAGCGCTATTTAGCTCCTTACTATATCTATATTTATTTAGCATTATATATAATAATTTAAGTAGTATTTTGCTACCCTACTATAAACTTGTTTTTTCTACTACCTTTATTACTTATATTTTGTTCGCTTACGTAATATAGCTATCTATATATATATATACTATACATCTATCTAGCTTTGTAGATCTTAAAAGAGCTACATAAACAGCTTAATAACGACTCTTAAATCTAGCTTTAATACGTTAGTTGTAGTCTTCTTCTTTTTATCTACTTTATCTACCTATTTATCTACTACTATGTTCTTCTTAGAAGACTTAAACTTTACCTTAGTTATAATTCTATTTAGAAATACTTTTAATACTACCTATAATTAGCTATATACTTTTCTATTTATATATTTATTAATATAATAATTATATTTACTAGTTATAACTAGACTTCAAAAAAAGATAGGCTTATTTTATTATACTTAAACTTTAGTACACTAATAGACTATTAAACACTTTTAATACTTAAACTTCTTATATATATTATACTATTCTTTTATAATTTAGGGTTTAAAAAATAATATATACTTCTTTATAACCTCTTTCTTCTAACTAGACTACTCTCTTAGCTTTTACTTTTTCAACTCTGTTTTTAGGTCTTTACCTACTATACTTTAAAGTATTACTTTGAACATTCTAGACTATCTATTATATACTAGCTACTTAACTTATACTTAGTAAAATTACACTTTTTATTTTATCTATAGTAAGAATAACTACGTTTACTATCTCTTTTTTCTTGAATTACTACTACCTAATCTTTATAGAGTTTGTCTTAATATATTTCTAAACTTCTTATCTCTTTTAATTAATTTAATTAGTATATAGCCTTTAAGATATTTTAGCTATTTAAGCAACTTATAAATAGATGTATTAGTACCTTGTATCTATTTTTATATACTTATATCCTAAGAGCTAACACTCTAATAATCTTACTTAAGATTTTATTAGAATCTTTTTTTATTATATTATATAACAACCTTAATAATTAATACTTATACTATTTAATAACTTAGTAATTAAAGTATTCAGATCTATAAAATCTACTACTTAACTAGAATAGTACCTCTTTATATACTCAATTTGTAACTACATATATATAAATAAATACGCATGTTATACTTACTAATTCTATTTAGAAGCTTTGTGGAAATGTTTTATATACTCTAGTAACTTATATATCTTTTACTTTAAAAAAAATATATTTAATAATACTTTTCTTATATTAACTAAAGTTTTCTTAAAGTACGCTTTTTACTACTATACTTCTATAACTATACTCTCTATTAGCTTTGTTTCTTTTAGCTCTTTAGCTACTTTAGTTTAATATAGAACTTAAATTAATCTAAATTACAACTATGTTCTAGCTACGTAACTTCTACTTACTATAATTATAGCTTTTATTCTTATTATAGCTAGTATAAAAATATTAACTTTCTTTACTTTTAGTAGCTATAAAATTTATTACTATATATATAATAGAAGATAAAATCTAAACTTCTATCTTAAACTAAAAATAGTATTCTTAGGCTAAAAAAAGTTTAAGTAATATTATTTTAATATTAAATAATTATCTTAAAAATTAAACTAGTATTTAGTTTGTCTTCGACTTTTAAGTTCTAGAAACTTTTAAATAATACCTAAAATGTATTAGAGAATTATAGGTACAATTTTATTCTTACTAAACTAACTAAATACCTTCTTACTTAGTAGGGTAATAAAGACAAAGCTATTTGTTACTATTACTATTTGTATTAATAGATTTATTTGAATAATAAAGCTAAGTAAAAGGTCTTAATTATCTTTATATCTAGCTTTGACAATTACTAAGCATTTAGAGGTAGGTAATAAGAAAGAGAATACTAGAGAAATAGTATTTATAGCTTATCTTCTTTTACTTAATACTAACATTCTTATAGATACTATAGTAGCGTTTAATATTTACTTTACATATAAGTTATTACTAGTTTTAAATTTAAATTATAATCTACTAGGCAAAAGATAAGGTTATAACTAATAGAGAATAGATATAGTTACTTATATTATTTATAGTTCTATTAAAAAATACTATATTCTTACTAGATATTTCTAGTAGTTTCTAGTTATAGTAAAGACAAGAAGATAACATATACACGTGTAAAGTTAGTTAATACTTTAAGTTTTTAATTTTAGTATAAGTAGAAATAACTATAATACTATAGTAACCTCTATATTAATACTAAAACAGTTGTAGATTTTTAAAAGTTCTAGCTTTAAGTTAACTAGCAATTTTAAAAGTCTTTAAATATGTTTTTACTATAAGACTAACTATAAAGAAAACCTAATATGATAAAAATTATTATAATTAGAAAACCTCTTAAAATAATTTTTAAAATAGAAATAAAATAATAATAGTAAGAATAGTAAAAATAAAAGTTAAAGTATTATAAAGACTATTAATTATTATCTTCTCTACTATTAGATCTATATTCTTTTTCAAAGTGCTACTTAATTTATTAAATTTATAGCGTTTTAGAAATAAAGTTTACTTTAAAGTTTCTATAATATATATATATACTTATTTATAGATTTTTATAGAAAGAAAACTCTACTATTTTTTACATTAGCTAAGATTAAGTATAGAGTAAATATTTATTTACTAGATTATAGAAAGAATTCTTAGTATAAGAGTATATTTTTTAGTAGCATCTTTTATAACTTTAAAGGCACTTTTCTAAGTATAAAAACTGCATTAAACTCTACTATTAGCTCTAGCTAGCTTTTAATTACACTAGAAGAGATAGTAAGTAAAATTTTTACAAGATAACTATATTAAACCTTTGTATTATTTACTTTTTAATACTAAATTAAAGGTTTAAATACTACTATTATAAGAAGCTAAGCTAGATAATAACTTTACTTTTAAAGCTATATGTTATAAGCTTATAACAAATAAAGGCCTTACTATAAGTTAGTAAACTGGAACTAGATATCTAATTTAATATCAAATGTAATTATAATAAGTTTTTTAGTAGTTTAAAGAGGTAGTGCTCTAGAGTTATAATAGTAAGTTAATAAGATATATTATATTTACTTACTATTAAAAAGAGCTTAAAAAGAAGATTATAAGCTTTTTAAAATAAACGTATAGTAGTAGACTTTATCCTCTTAAGCTTTTAAACTAGTTTATATTAAAGTAAAAATTTTTTTTTAATGTTATATATATGACTAGACTTATAGAAGTAAGCTTAAAGTGTAGACTAGCGTAAGCTTTAAAGTCTACAAACTAGTTATACTTAAGAAAACTAAGTAAATACTATACCTACTAAGCTAAAGTAGGAAGAGTATTTTCACTCTTTTTAGAGTTACTTCTGATTTTTTCTTTATAAGCTACTAAGTAATATTAACATTATTTACTTTAAGCTTATTTAGTAGCTTATATAAAGTAGATAAAATAAAGAAAATAGTAGTACTATAGAATTAAGTAATAAACTTATATTATAATATAGAATAGAAGTTTTTTTTTAATTATTTATAGTTAAATAAATATATGTAGATAATCTAAGAAGTAGATATACTTCTTAAGTAGTTCTAGAGTATCTAAACTAGCATATTGGAGTAGAGAATTAATACTACTTCTATAGTTCTTAAAACTTAATACTACTAGTACTATTTTTAATTCTTCTTAAAGTATTTGCGTACTTAGAACTATAATACAAGAAGTTATTGTAGTATTAATAGTAGTATTTACTTTAATACAAGACTATATATAATATAGTAGTAAACACTAAGTACAATTTAAATGTTTTTAAAGATAATAAAGAAACTTCTATTTACTTAAGCTTTATTACTAGAAATATATATATTATACGCTTATAACGCTTTACTATACTTCTAGATAGAGATCTACGCGTAGATAAGTATATAGTTAACTATAAGAGTAATAGTATTATAACAAGTCTTAGCTAATTACTTTATCTATTTACTAAAAATAACAACGTAGTAGTAGTAATATTATACTATGTCTACTCTATCTTGTATTATAGTTTCTATAGTAGTACTAGTAAAATATTTATAACTTAACTATAACTACTATTATAAAACTTATTCTACTAGCCTTAGTATTATACGCGTACTTATTCTCTCTATCTAAATTACTTTTTATCTTTATACTATTCTTATCTTATCTATTACCTTATCTATTATCTTATCTGTTATCTTATCTATTATTTTATCTATTATCTTATCTATTATCTTATCTATTATATTATAAGTTCTATTATTAACTATAGTTTCTATTAAAGTTTCTATTAAATTACTACACAGATTATCTATTTTATAATCTATTTTATTATCTTAAATAATACTTATTTATAGATTTTGTTATTTATTGTAAAATATCATAGGAATTCTAGTAGTAATCTTATAGTATCTAGTAGACCTATAAGCTAGACTATACTCTTTATACTTAGATGTACACTTAGTTCTATATACGTAGCTTTTTTAAGCTCTAAATACTATAGTAGAATACTTTAATTTGTTTAGTAATTAATATTACTTTAGATTATTTGCGTAGCTAACCTAACTTTTTTCCTTAAGTATATCAACTAATTCTTATATATTATTAATTTACTATATTTATATATCTTTTTATTCTTGTAATACTAATACAACTCGTAAAGCTTTACTTATTATATATAGATGCAATAAATCTTAATTTTATTACCTTCTTCTATTATACTAAATAAAACACTTAACTATATAATAGTAAGAAAGATCTTTGAGTAATTTTCTTTATTTCTAGATTTTAGGGTTAAAGCTTTAACTTCTTAAAGTACTATTATTCTCTCTTTTAAGAACATATAAAATTAAAAGTAAATATTCTAATTATTATTTTAATAATACTTCTTTTTAAAAAGTTATATATAATAATAGTTATTAAAATGATAATATATAGATAGTAAGAAGAAATAGTTTATATAGAGCATCTCTGTATATACTATTTTACTACTACACTTTATATAGTAATATTCTACATATAGCTTAAAATATAGCTATAGTTATATAGAATAGTTATAAGCTATAGCTACTAGCTATAGTATAGTACAACAAGATGTCGAGTACAGGTAGAAGGTATTTAACCTGTAATTAGTAGAATAGAAGAGCAAAGCAAGTAGTAATAAGTAATTAGAGTAGTAGTCTTATTTAAGAAAGCTGCCTTCTACCTTAAAGAGCTGTTAGAGTACTTATTCTTCTTCTAATTATATAATCTAATTAGGTAACTAATTACTACACTGTAATAGTTACTAGCTTCTTATTTTCCTAAGGTTTGTTATCTAGATAAAGCTTCTTTAGCTATTCTAAGAGCAATAAAAGTATTCTCTTTACTATCTTAATACTACTAGTAAAAATAATCCAGCTATAAGCTTTTATATATAAAGAATATTAAATCCTTAGATAGTAGTTAATAACTAATTAAAAAGAGAGAGTAAAGTTCTACTTATAGCTATTATAATAAAAGTTATAAAAACTAGAAATTTACTCTTCTAAGAAAAAACTAATAGACTTTTAAAAGAAGAACTTTAGAATATAGACTTCTGTTACTATATTAGAGAAGAAAGATTAAATAGATATAAATATTTTATAAAGTTTATACTAAGCTTTATCTACTTTTAAGAATTACTTATTATCTTTAATATAAAGCTTTTAGTCTATAAGAGTTATAGAAGATAAACTCTATTTAAATAATATATATTCTATAGAAATTCTTGTAAGACTTTATTTGTAATTAAAGCTACTCTAGATTTTAGCAAAAACTAAAGACTATTATCTTAAATTTTTAGAATTTAGCTTTTAGACTTTCTAGCGTAAGTTATAATTAGCTTTATCTTATATATAACATTAATTTATAGTATAATAGATAGCTAATATAATAAAGATTATATATTAAGACAGAGTAAGTAAAAGATTTATAGTTAAGACCTTTATATAGTAATTATATTAAAAGAAAAAGTCTTAAATAGTTTATATCTACTATATCTACTTATAAATATTAATAGAGTCTTCTTTATAAGATTTACTCTAACTATTGTAGTTTAATAATAGTAATAATAATAGTATAGGTAAAAATATAATAGTAATTACACCTCTTTTACTCTACTTCTATATAGTAAGCTAAATTAGAGTCTAAATATCTTATATTACGTCTTTAGTACACACTAGTAGAGAAAGATTACTAGGTTCTAGTTAACTCTCTTATATCTATTCCTTCTTCTTATATCTATAGTCTTTTTAGTAGAAGCGCTTTTAGTAGACTTTAAAGTATACTTAGAAGTAGTAATAAGTAAGCTAAAAAGCTTTAGACTTTAGAAGTTATTTATATATTTCTTATTTAGAGTTTAAAAAAGAGGTAGGTTTGTTAGAGTAGATACTAATAGTAAAGAGAAGAAGTAAGTTTAATTATAGTAGCTATAAATAAAGTAGAAAGTATATATATAGTAATAATTAAGGTAAGGTATTAATAGAGAGTATAGTAATAGAATATAGTTAGTAACTTTATATAGTAATCTTAATATAGATATATCTTCTAAATATCTTATACTTACTATATATAGCTATAATAATTAGAGCTCTTAATCTAGACTCTTTAGTCTAAGTTAGAGTAACCTATCTATATATATCTACTTAACTCTTTAGCTATTAAGCCTACTTAAGCTATAAAGCGCTCTAGGCGCCTACTACTTTAAATAGCTGTTTAGCTAGTACTTTTATAATATACTTATACTTATATTTATATCTATTTACTATATATTATACGTATTATATTATGTTATATAAATAAGCTAATATACTAAATATAGCTTTATATTTAGCTACTTTTAAAAAACTTCTACTACTAGTAGTACTATAATACTAATACTCTTAGAATAGATTACTACTCTACTAGATAAATACTTATACTAATATAATACTAAACTAATGTATTATATTATATATCTTATAGGCGCTTAGAAACCTAAGTATAATACTAGACTATGCTAATTTCTTATAGTCTTTATCTACTTCTTACAATCTACTTTTATCTTTTCACTTATCTTACTTCTACTCTTACTTATTTAATAAAGAATATCTATAATATACTTTACTAAACTATTTTATCTTTAAAACTTTGTATATATAAAGAATCTTTACGTTTCTATATACTATTAGCACACACCTTTATACTATATATATATATATATATATATATCTATTTTTTACTCTAGAATCTTGAATAAACTCTTTAAATAACTTTATTAGCTTTACGTTTTGTAGTAGGCTTGTTCTTTTAGTATTAGCTACTTTTACAATTTTTCTCTTTATAATAATTACTATATAGAGATAAATAAGATCTACTACTTTTAAAAGTATTAATCTTTTTATACTTACTAAGCTTTATATAATATCTTATAAGAGTCTTTTATATTATATAATTGTACTTTATACTCTACATAGAAGTTATTTTTAAATATCTTTTTTAATACTAAATAAAGTTCTTTAAACTATACTTTACGCTTTAACTACTATACTTCTATAACTATACTTTTAATTACCTTTTTCTCTCTTAGCTCTTAAGCTACTATAGTTTAATACATTAGTTAAATAAATTTAAAATAACTACTATATTCTAGCTACTTAACTTGTACTAACTTACTATATTTATGCTTTTATTTTCTTTGCAGCTACTATATATATGCGTACTTACTCTTTTTATATTAATTAATAAAACTTTCTTTGTAAGTTTAACTGTAAATATAGTACTTAATTCTAGTAATAACGTACTAATAAAGAGTAATAGTAATATAAGCTTCTTTAATAAATTTAGAAATATACTTAAAGATAGTAAGCAGCTAGAAGGCTCTTAGGCTATAGAAATATTAGACTATATTTTTAATTCTAGAGTTTAACGTAAGAATAAGCTTTTTAAAGTAAAGATACTAATAGTAATTCTAAAAAGAATCTTAGTAGAAAGAGTACAAAGTAGAGTACGTAAAAAAAGTAGAAAGTAAAGTATAAACTTAGTATTATACTATAATACTATATAAGTAAGCTATAGTAAGTAATAAAGTTAAATTATAGTATAAAGTATAGTAGCTTAAAAGGAATTATGTAAAACTTAGTATAGAAAGATTAATTCTCTTTATTTAGTATTTTTTTATATATTTTTATACTTTATAACTTCTCAAAAATCTAGTATTATATTTACTAAATACTTAATACTACTACTAGTAAGCTTTGCTTTTAAACTTACTGTTTTGATAAAATATTACTATTTCTGTCTAGAAGTATAGTTAAATATACTACTATAGTAAGCTCTACTAGTTATATATATAGAGCTTATTCAACTTTCTAGTTCTTTTTAAAACCTCTAAAATTAAAAACTTCTTAAATATAGCTATAGAAATTCAGCTATAAAAAGACTTTTATTATAATAGAAATATATATATAGAACTAGTTATTACTTATAAAGAACGCCTTATAGCTTTATATACTATTAGTATATACTACTATACTTCGATAGTTGTTTTCTCTATTATTTAAGTAATTAAAAAGGAATACTTAAATTAGCTAAGTATATTAGATAAAACGCTAGCTTAGTTAAGAAATACGCTAGTACTCTAAAATAAGCTTAAGTTTATCTTAAATATAGTAAGCAATATTTGTTTTTAGTAAAAAAGAAGTAGCGCTTTACTAGCTATAAAACGTAGTATGTATATAGTATAGTACTAGGCTATACTAATAAACGCCTACCTATAAAAAAATAGCTAGTCGGTTTACTAAAGAATAGTATAATATAGCTACTAACATAGCTAGGCCTATATATAATTTTACATAAAATATAAGTTTTTAGTAATTATATAAGTATTAGAGAAGTATCTTAAGTTAGTCTTAAACTTTAGACTAGTAGTAAGCTTAATTAAATTACTTTTTTAAGCTACGTAATTATACTAAGCTAGTATTAGTACGACTAGTTAATAGTCCAGATAGCTACTAATAAGATACTATTAATTTAAAGTAGTTAGTCTATTATAGTTATATATATAATAAATCTTATATTAGTAGTAGATAAGAACGACTAATATATATATATATATGATAAGTATTATATTAGTAGTAACTAAGTCTAAGTATTATAAGTTATAAATCTAGGCTTAAACTAGAGATTTTTAAGTTTACTTTTAAGTAATATAGTAATTTATTATTACGTAAATATGTAATTAGGTAATTACTTTTGTTTAATTAAGTATACTTTAGACTCTGTCTCTTAGGCTTAGAGAGAAATAGATAGCAATTATAAGTTAGATAGCTAGAATATAGTCGAGATCTAGATTAATTTAAGCTATTTATTAGATGTAGTAGCTACAGAGCTACTAATAGTAATAGTAGAAAGCTTTAAAGTTAACTTAATATATTACCTATTTTTCTAACCTAAGTTATTATATTTAGTATTTACTTATAGTAGAAAGTATATATAGTATAGTTAATCTTTTTACTTTTTTAATTTTAAACTACTAACTTCTATAATTACTTTATCTTTAATAGCATATTAGCTTTTATATTCTAATTTTATATTATCTAACTATAAAGACTATACTTTATAGAATATTATTACTTATAACATAATCCCGTTAAATAGCTATACTATATAAATTCTATACTTACTTAATATTATTACTATAATTTGTATTTCTATCTTCTAATATTTTTTATTAAGATTGGTAGTATTTTACTTTTACTATTACTTTGTAGACTTACTTAAGATAATAAAACTATTATAAAGTAACTATTACTACTATATCTTTATTCTTAGTTAAATTTTACTTTTTCTAAAAGACTCTAAGTATTCTCTTTCTCTAGAGTCTACCTTAGAAAAAGAAACTCTTAAAAATTATCTATAATCTTCTACTACTAAGAATACTAGTACTCTTATAATATTAAAATCTTATATTAACTCTTATTACATACTTTACTTTAGTCTAAATATAAATATTATTCTTTTACATTATTGCGAAGAAATACATTCTTTTATAACTACTAGAGAATTAAGTAATTATTTTTCTAAAGTAAAGTACATAGTGCTAGACTCTTCTAGAGTTAACCTTCTTAGAAAGATAGTATTAATTAAAATTATTTAAATATTACTATACATTTTAATTTATATCTAACCTTTTTAATATAGAGTTTTTAGAGTTGTATTAGAATTAGTAATTTTTATGCTATCTAAAGCTAAGTCTATTAACTATACTAAGTTCTATAAGAATAAAAGTACTTACTAGAATAGTAAGAATAAGAAGACAAGTAAGGTTTAATCTTCTTATAGTAATATTACCTTTTGTTATAAAGTTAAAATTTTTACTAGAGTTTATCTCTATATATTTTAGTAAGTATTTTAATATAATATAAAGAATAAAAAGTTATATATTTAAGTATAGAATATATCTTATATAGAGAAGTTTAACTTTCTAGAAACAAATTTTTCTTATACTATAGCTAACCTAAATTAAGATTCATCACTTTTTTATAGTAGTGTTATAATATAAAACTATTCTAGACTTAGGTATAATCTTTAAAACACACTAAAGTTTATCTACTTAGTTCTATAACTAAACAGAACTATAGTTTAATATTATACTACGCTTTAATGTAACTTCTATACTTTAAATTTATTCTTAATCTTAGTAATAATAGTAACTACTTATTTTATACTCTGTAAAAATTAGAATTTAGATAAAAAATACTCTTAAAGTTATATAGCATTACTACTATAAAGATTATTCTATAGTCTACTAGAAAAAAGGCTTCTTCTACTACTATTCTAAACTACTATTACTTTCTACTACTATTGCTTTCTTCTAATCTTACCTTTTACTATCTTTACCTTCTACTACTATTCGTTTCTAGAAGAGTACTATTTATATTCTAATTAAAGTTCTTTATTTACTAAGAATACTTTAAGAAAAGAATCTTTTCAAATTTCTATATATTATAATAAGAAGTAATTAGAGATTATACTTTTATAATGATTACTATTAAAACTTTACTTAACATTATTATTCTGCTATAATAATATAACTTCTACTATAACTATCTTACTATATAGAAGTAAAAGTCTAATTAAATTTAATACCTTACTAATATGCTCTATACACTTAGCGATTATATAATATCAAAGTATCTTTATTATCTATTCTATACTAAGATACAATTATTCTAGACTTATTAGTAACTAATTTTTCTTTTCTTTTACTAAGACTACTATTCTTAGAATTAGTACTATCTAACAATTTCTTTTAATCTTCTTAGTTGCCTAAGCTAGTCTTTTATAAAGCTTGAATGTTAGAGTTATCTAATAAATTACTAGGTATTCTCTATTACTAATTATCTTTTATATAACCTTACTTAATACTATAATATTAAATAGAAGACTACTTAAGTAACTTTAAATATTATTTTTAAAAAAGCTTTTATAACTTTTGTCTTTTAATCTATTTAGTTCTATTCTATTAACTTTTGTCTTAATATACTTTTAGTTCTTTTTTAAAACTTTAAAATAAAAAACTTTTAAAATATAACTATAAGTATAGAGCTAGAAAGAAGCTTTTATTAAAATAGTAAGAATTGAATAAAAGTAATTACTTATAATAGAACATGTCTTATAGCTTTATATATTATAAGTATATACTATTATACTTAAATAACTCTTTTTTATATTATTGTTTTAATTATAAAATAATAGTCTAATTAACTTACTATATTAGATAAGAGACTAAGTAGTTAAAAGCTAGTAGCCTAAAATAAGCTTAACTTTATTAAGCTTATAGTAAGTAATGTCTTTTTTAGCTTAAAAGAGGTAGTAATTTACTAGTAATAAAAGATAGTATATATATATATTATAGTATTAAATTATACTAATAGATACGTAATAATAGATAGAATAGATAGTTTTTATAATAAAGAAGAGTATAATATAGCTACTACTAAAGTAAGAGGTATTAATAATTATATATAAGATATAAGTTATCTAGTAGTTATATAACTATTATATATGTATATTAGATTAAGTTAGATATTTCACTAGTAGTAGGCTTACTAAGTTACTTTTGCAAGTTATATAATTATATAAGGCTAGTATTAGCACTACTAGTTAATAGTTTAAATAGCTATAAGTAATATAGAATAGATATTAAGAAGTTAGCCTATTATAATAGTATATATAGTAATTATTACAAACGTAGTATAAGTATAAGTATTATAAGTTATAAATCTAGACTTAAATTATAGATTTCTAAGTTTACTATTAAGTCTAATATAGTAACGCGTTGTTACGTAGTTAAGTAATTACGCAATTATATAATTACTTAATTTTAAAAAACAAGTACGCTATAGACTCTATTACTTAAGTCTAGAAAAAATATTATAACTTATATATACTATATATATTATGTTATAATATATATATATACTTATATACTAAATATAGCTTCAGATTTACCTACCTCTCTAGAAATACTGTTACTAGTAATCTTATAATACTTAACTAATAGATTATATATACTTTATAGGCGCTACTTAAGTAATAGAAAAGTATATTTTTAGAATATTTTATACTTTAAGCGCCTCTATAAACTTAGTTCTATAAGCTTTTAACTTATTATTACTACTTATATTATAGCTAAATAAGTTTAGTAGCTTACTTTACTCTGCTATAAATACTTTCCTTATACTATTTATATTTTTTATCTTCTATAAGCCTACGCTACGTAGCTATATTTATCTATGTACTATATATCTACTTAATTCTTTATAATTATAAGAGAATATATAACTAGTCTAAGTCTTAGTACTAGCTTTAATAATAAAGCTTTCTTATTATTTCTATTCTTCTTACTAATACTAGCTACTATACTATATACTACTATGTGTATATTAAGAAACTTAATATCTACTTTATTTATAATTCTATTTAGACATAATTTTAACTCTACCTACTATAAGCTATAGATAGATATATAATACAAGAATACTTACTAGTTCTAATTACTTTGAAAATAGAAGAAGATGTTATCTTATTACTCTTTTATAGTTTACTTAATACTTTTAGATATCTTAGATTTAGATAATATTCTAGAATACCTTTATACTTTAAAGCTTACAAAAACGCGCTTTACGCTTTTATACTACTAATCTCTTATAATTAAACTACTTTCTTAGCCTTTTCTTCTATTTTTGCTTTTTACGTACTATACTTTAGAATATAAGTTAAACTTATCTATAATACTTGCTGTATTCTAGCTACTTAACTTGCACCTACTAGATTTATACTTTTTATTTTATTTATAGCTACTATAATTACGCTTACTACTACTTCTTACTTTAGATATATACTACTTTATACTATATATATATTAACTTAAAGGTATTCTTTTAACTAAATTATATACTAGAATTCTTAGCTACGTTATATCTCTATTAGAGATCTAATATATTGAATAAATTAAAATTACATTTAGCTTTATTTTATAGATCTTATAATACTAAGAGAACTTCTTAAGCTTACTTACTAGTTTATATAAAATAGTATTTTATACTATACTTTCTCTTACTAAATAGATCTTATTTTAAGTAAACTAACAAACACTTTAGAATAGAAACTATATCTTATAATACTATTTCTTTAGATACTTTCTACTTCTGGTGCTCTAATTACTATACTTTATTATATTAATAAAGTAGATCTCTATTATCTTCTGTCTTCTAGCTACTTAAGTAATTAATATTAAATTTCTACTTTTTAGTCTACTTATAAATTCATTAAATACAATTGAATTTTCGTCTTATACTTTTTTATCTTTTACTTATCTTAGACTTTTTAGAATATAGCTATACTAAGTACATTCCTATTAATATTTATTACAGTTTCTAAATACTAGTTACTTAAGAAATATAAATAGTAGATAATTATAGTAGTTTAGTTATAAAGATAGAATAGTTCTATAATAATTAAAAGTGTAGAGTATCTTTTGTCTTTAGATAAGCTCTTAATAGCTAAGTAATACTATCCAAGTATTAGATATTAGAATATTAACTTAATTTTAATAATATAAAATAATTCCTCTACCTTTTATTCTCTATAAAATTTAAGCTTATAAGATTAAAAAGTAGTAAACTCTATAGCTGAGTTTTAGTTTCTAGAACTTCTTAAATAATTTCAACTACTACTAACTATGAAATAATCTATTTAGAAGATTTCTTAATGTTTTGATTATATACTATATTTTTTAACTATATTATACTAATATTTTAATACTAGTACACTTAAGAAAATCTTACATACAAAAAAAAAATTTAGTTATTATAACTAGCTCTAGTATAGAAGAATATAATATTTTACTATATTTTTAACGTTTAACTAATATACATAGAAATTTTATATATACCTTACTAGCTTACTACTGTTTTTATATACTTAATCTCTTATACTTAGACTAATCTTAGACTCTTTTTATTATCTTTTTTAGCTACTATACTTTATTATATTAATTAAACTTCTTTTAAACACTTACTATACCTTAGCTATTAAATATATACTTACTTTAATTAATCTTTTTGTCTTAACAATAGCTACTATAACTGCGCTTACTATTTTATCTTAAAATACTTTTATCTATAATAATATTTAATAATTACTACTTTATTATAATAATAAAAAGGCAATTCTAGTATATAAGAAATAAAAAACATGTTCTTTTCTAATATAAAAACTATGATAATAGTAAGATCTAATAAATCTAGATAGTTTTGTAAATAGTCTAAGTAGTAAAGTCTTACTAGTACTATAAACAAAGATTAAATCTAATATCTAATCTTCTACTTATACTAAGCCTATTAATATATTATAAGATGTATAGTTTAATAAAGTTAAAAGTAATATAGAATTTTTAATAATTATTAGATATAAATATAAGAATTATTTAAACTTTTAAACTTTACTCTTATCTTATAAATCTTAAAATTATTAGAGCTTAATCTAGTTTTTCTTTAAAAAGCTAGTATAGAAAAACTCTATTAAAGAAAATACTCTTCTAATACTATATTTTCTAGTAATTTCGAAGAGATAATATTTAAAATCTTTTCTATATTATAGATCTTTATTAGATTATTAAATTAAAGTATTAATATTCTTACAAATTCTATTAAAGCTTAACTTATATAATACTTCTCTTTTATCTATTAAAAGCTATTTACGTCTTATTTTTAGAATTATTTTAAGTATAACTATTAGTTAAAGTTTCTTAGTAAACTAAGAATTCTATAGCGTTTAAGCTAATTACAAAAACGTAAGATCTATTACTAGTATATAAAGAAATATATTATATTAAGTTTTACTAACTTCTAAATATAAGTAAGCTTAGACTTATAGTTTTAGCGCTACTACCTTTAGAGTAGTTAAAGATTTAAGATAGAGAGTAGCTATAGAGCTATTTTAATATTAAAGTAAGTTGTAAAAATATTTTAATAGTAAATACTTAAGATAACTATAATATAATTATAAATACCTGTTAGCTTATAACTGTGAAAATAATACTTTTTCAAAGTATATAGTTAAAATGTATATTAAATTATAGTAGAAGTATACTTCTTTTCTATTCTATATTTCTATAGCTTTTAAAACTTTAGAGATATTTTTAAAATACTAATATTAACTTAGAGCTTATAATAAAGGCTATACTCTCTTAGATTACTCTTTTCTAAGTTTTTAAATTAACTATGAGTCTAAAATCTATTTTTTTTCTATTAATTTTGCGCTACTATCTTAATGTAAGAATATAGTCTTAGACCGCTAGGCTAATACAACCTCAAAAGGTAAGAATAACTAAGATAGTATTCTTAGTCTAAGATAATATATATATAGATAGTAAGGCTCTAGCTTAATAAGCTCTAGTAAGGTCTACTAAGCTTTATTAGGCTCTAGGCCTTACACTATCCCCTCTCTTAGGTTCTAGCTAGACCTCTAGCTAGATATATATATACTAGCCTTAAAGCAGCTTTATATATATTAATAGAAGCTTATTTATTAGCTAGAACTACGCTAGTTCTAGTTAAGCCTTTACTCTAGGCTAATATATAGATTTCTTAAAAGAAACGCTAGGCTTTCTCCTCTAGAGTAGAGATTTAAACTCTAGATCTAAAAGAGGTTGTCTTAGTTATTATATAAGAATATAGTCTTAGACTACTAGGCTAATATAATCTGAAAAGATAAGAATAACTAAGATAGTATTCTTAGTCTAAGATAATATATATATAGATAGTAAGGCTCTAGTCTAATAAGCTCTAGTAAGGTCTACTAAGCTCTATTAGGCTCTAGGCCTTACACTTAATACTTAACTAAATTATTATATTACTAATATAAAAATATCTTAACATTTCTTTCTATTTATATAGAGTCTTTAACGATTATTATAAGTAATAGTATTATAGTAAATCTTATAACCTTTTCTATTATTTCTGTAACTACTACTATTATTTATACTTTTAAGATATACTTTACTAATAAGATAGTATAAACTAGAACTAATAGAAAATATTATATTATATATATCTTTTCTAAGTATTACAAGTTAGTAAAACTTAGTTTTACTTTTTACTATAACTTTAAATTTAGAAACCTTATTAATAGATAAAGATATTACTTTATAAGCTAGATAGTAATATTATTACTTTTCTAGTAGCTTAAGGTTTATAGATTAGTAAAGTTTTAAAAAAGCTTATTTTAGATATATTAATAGTTACGTACGTTTTTTAAAGTAGTAAGTTAATTTATAATTATTATGATATGTATATTTTTAAAATTGAAGAAAAGCTCTACTTAAGTAGTATAGTAAAGAGCTATATATACTAGTAGTAGACTATATTAAAAGAAACTTTAAAAAAGAGTAATTTAAAGCTTAATAAAGATTAAGAAGTACTTTTAAGCTATCTTTAGTAAATAGACACTATTATATAAATAGAAGTAGTATTAAAGTCTTATTAAAGCTAGTAGAAGTATAACTATAGAATAGTTAAAATCTAATATAATTCTAGACAGAGTTAAGCTACTTTACAGTTCTAGCTAGCGCTAGAAAGTAGTAATAAGATTTTTTAAGGTAGAAGAGTTACGCAGGTCTTTAAGCTCTTACTACTTATTTATATAGTCTTATACCTTACGCTATATATAGTTATTTTACTTCTATTTAAAGTTTTTTACTTCTATCTAATACGCTATATAGTAGATAGACGTAACGCGTTATATTAGCTTACTACTATAGTAGGCGTAAAACGCTAACCTCTATAATAAGGTTACTAGCTATAGCTAATAAGAGAATAGCTTTAATCTACTAATAGAAGCGTTTACTTCTATTTTATATATTCTAAGCTAAATAGCTTACTTACACTCTACTAACGTAGCGTTACGTAGAGAGTAATTATGTTATAGTTATTAGCTACTTAGAGAATAGAAATAATATTATAGCTATAGTTAATAGTAATAGAAGAAATATAGTAGTCTTATCTATATAATTAAACTTATTTCTAGTTAAAATAAGAATAAAGTTTAATAGATAAGTATAGAGTAAATCTAGAGTAAAGACTAGTGATAATCTTATTACTAATTGTAATATATATTTAATTACTATTATAATAACTTAAGTACTTCTAAAAGAGACTAGCTTAGAGTCTTTTCACGTCTTTTAATATCTTTTAATATATTTCTACTATAAAGTTAGCTATAACTTAGAGTTATATATAAACTATTTAAAATAAGAAGTTACTACTTTTTATTTCTTTATAGTAAATTTTGTATTTTTTCTTATTTATTTTTTAGCTCTTTAATAAAGAAAGCTATCTCTAAAATACTAATTCTTTTTTTAAGTTTGTAGCTAAACTATAATATAGAAAAAGGTTTATTACTAGTATTTTATTTACTAGATTAATACTTAGATTTTATAGTTACTTTAACAAAGCTATACTAGACCTTTTATCTCTATTAGTTATTACTAGTAATATACTATAATAGTTAGCTTTGTTAACTTAGACTTAGTAAGATATATAATCTATAAGACTTAAAATTATAAGTAGAGAAAGTAAAAGTATTACTCTAGAAACTATAAAGGTTTATACTACTTATATATTATTATAATATTACTCTTAGTATTATCTTACTCTCTACTAATACTACTACTCTTTAAAGTAGTAATAGCTTTAAAATTCAAGCTAGCTATATAGTATTTTTTAGAACTAAAAAAGACTTATATTAAAACTTAAAGAGTAATACTTTAAAAAAAATATTAATTATATGTAAATATAGTAGATAGAAAATCTAATAGTAATTAATTAATAAAGCTACTTTTATATACTTGTATACTAAAATATTATAAATATATACTATTACTATATTTAGAATTATATTTAAGAATTATTAAATATATTAAAGCTATAAGTTACTTAGATCTAATACTAAATACTATACTTATATATACTTTAGAGTATTGATAAAAAATTTAAGTAACTACTAGTACAAAACTAATTTTATTATAGTTATATTACTTTACTTACTAAAGCTTTACTTAGTTATATAATATTTATCTTACTCTTCTTTTTAAAATTAGACTAGTATTAATACTTCTAATAGTTCTTCTAGAATTATTATAAAAGATAGTATTATTATAGATCTTATAACTCTTTTTATTAGTCTTATTAAGTACTATATATATATAAGAAATATAATAGTAGATTATATTTAGAAAATAAATTCTAGCACTAGAATAGTATTGTACGAAGTAGCGTAACGTCTAGACACGCGTAGAGCGGTGCGATAGAAGCTACAATTAGCCGCTGTCCTAGTCCGAACACCTTGCATATCGTTCCCGAATGTAACGCGCAAGGACTAGGTGCCTCTTATGCTTATCTTGCTACAAAGTCTACTTCGCCTCAGCGCAGGACCTCTCCCAGAAAAGCTGATCCGTGCCACTTGTGGCAATGAACTCTCCCTGCTCTAGCGAATTCATAAGATACGCGCAATTTCCAAGCTTTGGGTTGAACAGATAACTCTTGCATTCTGCTTCGGCCAAACATAGCGTCGCACAAGTCGAAACATCGGTCGCATCGATCAAGTTGAACGAAGAAGCGTAGTATGCCTCAACATTGGCGAAGCCTTCGACGCCACACGTGTTGCTTGGAGTCGGGCTGGGGGAAGGAACATCGCACTTTCCGAATCCAGCTTGGCAGCCTGTTGCACAGAATGCGGCGGTGCGTCCACTACGAGTCGATGTCAGTATGAGAGAGAGGGGGAGAGGACATTGAGAGCTTACCACCACCCGTAGGCGCTGCAACAATCGCCGAATGAAGAGCCTAGGCATGTCACTCCGCTGCCACAACTTCCGTCGACGGAGATCTTCTGAGTGGGTGCTGGTGTAGCTGCCGAGGTCGCAGTTGGAACTGCAGTCGTGGACAAGGTCGATGAAGATGGCGCCACTCCGCAGTTTCCAAAGGCTGCATTGCAACCAGTGCCGCAATGGGCGGTGGACGTTCCACACCATCCATACGCGCTACAGCAATTGCCAAATGAAGAGCCGACGCAGGTGAAGCCAGAAGTTCCGCCGCAAGTTCCATCAGTGGAGATCTTTCCGCCCGTAACCGGGGCCGCTGATGCTGCGGGTACTTTCGATGATACTGCGGGTGCTGCTGATGAGACTGCGGGTACTGCCGATGACACTACGACTATCGTCGATGATACTGCAAGTGTTTTCGATGTTGCCGCAGGTGCTGAGGAAACGATGACCGCGGGTGCTGAAGGTACTGGCGACTTGCAGTCTCCAAATTTACCCTGGCATCCAGTTCCGCAGTGTTGTGGCGTGGAACCACAACGTCCATTCTTCGAGCAACAGTTTCCCCAAGACGAATTCTTGCAAGTAAGCGTGTTCCAGGACTGTTTACCGCAAACACTCGAGGTGCTGACGCGCAACGCATTGACATTAAGGAATAGAAGGGCCGGAACGGCTAATAACATTGAAGAACGCATCGTGTAAAAGAACCGTCGGAACGAGTGACTTGGGTTAAGAAACGGTCGGCGAATGGGGACGCATTACCAGACTAATGAGAGGGAGCGACCAGAATATATTACATCGTGGATAGGAGACTTCCAAGCATGGCCTGACTCGTGAAGCGAAAGTGGTGTTAGAGTTCTCTCGGGCTAGACCCGATGAGCCGAAAGCTAGGCTATAATTAAACCTGCCAAGGTTATTGCTTCCCCACAAGGCTGAAGATGGCGTTCATCTTGATGCGCACTAGGAGCTCAACACTCGTCGCTTTGCATCTGTCAATTGCGGAGTTGCCGTAATGATGCACTTCGCGGGGACACACGATGCCATTGGAGCATTGAACTATGTTCAGCGACCACCTAACATACAACTTGTTTTTTATCTTTTGCTTATTGCTCAAGTGAAACTCGACAGCTAATCTGTGAGAGTGTATATTTGCAGGGATTGACATTAGTTATATAGCCTTTACGAGTGTTAAGCTAGCTTCAACCCAGAGCCTCTTTTCTCTAGAGCAACACTTGCTGTCCTTGCTTTCGCTTTCATATCTGCTATCCCCTGAGGTCTTTTGTTCAGCTCGACCTCGCAGAAGAGAGCAGCAAGGAACGAGCTTTTCCAAATTCGATCGCGCTGAGTGTCGCGGTTCTCAATCGCAACTAACAAAAGGAAAACACCGCTGAGAGCAATCATAACAGCAGGATAGGCGATCCAAGACCACCGTACGTACGCACATGTTGTGTTGAACCACATTTGCCCGTCTGCGGGAGAAGATGACGACTGAAGAGGGACTTGGAGGGGTACGGGGATACCGTGAGTGCGAATGACAGAAGTCATCAAAGTCGCGAGGTTCTCTATTCGTCTTTCAATGCTGTCGAATGTGATGTTGCCTTCCTCGAACAGTACACGCAAGTGAACTGAGCCTACTGTTCCCTCGTGAAAGCCCATTGAGAGGTTTTTCTGGTCAAACGTAGCTGTCAGGCTTTCGCTTATCGTGGTCTCCGAAAATTTGTTGAGAAGCCACACGCAATCCGGTGGAAAGTACGACCACTTCCACCCCGCGCTTGGATTCGTATGACCGCTGCCGTTGATGTAAGTGGACTCGTCGCTATGTTTCATGAACCCAAACAGCCCAGTACTGGGGCGGTCGGAGCCCTCGCATGACTCTCTTATGCCGTTCCGTATAGTGTACTTGGTTGTCATCGCATGGGTCCATGTGAACACCGTGTTTGAGAAGTCAACATCCCCAACGGGCGGCTCATTGAACTGTGCTGATATGCTTTCAAGATACGTAATGTCAACCAATTGCTCTTCCATAATCGCGTCGGTGATCCTAGCTTCATACGTGTTGATGGTTGGGAACATTGAACAATTGACAGCTCTCCAATCTTGCTCAAAATTGGAAGACCTGAAAAGAAAGTATATGGTGGTCAGGCCCGATGGAGTGAACGAGGTCCAGGAGCGAACGACAGGTTCTCCACCATTCTCTCGTGAGAACTCCAAGGTATGGCCGTCTTCATAATCCAGTGCCAAGTATGCCCTAGTCAAGTTGTCTCTCATCGAATAGGTTTCATTCACTATGCGAATGTTTGAGGTGATGTTGGTACAGAAGTGACCGAAAGACAGGGTCGAAAATGATGCACTGCCCTCAGCTGAGAAAGTGCAGTTGCCGCTACTACAGCCGGAAGAGAGTGTATTGGTCAAATCTCCGACGGGTTGAAGTACGCCGACGCTGATCGCTGCTGCCATTGGGGCATACTCCGCGGGTACGTTGGACTGCATTGTACCTCCAATACGGTTGTAGGAGTTGGTTCTCGATATGGTGACCGAAGCGGCTGTGTCTTGCTGGAGGCAATCCTGAAATTGCACGAGCTGTTGCGAAAAGAAGCCGAGCAAAGACGACATTATCGTAATAGCGGCGCCCAGTACAGCAAGATAACTGCACGAAGTTAGTCTTGTCTAAGGCAGGGCGGATCGCAGGGCGGGTACTATATTTGCGATGGTCTCAAATGGTACAGCAGATTATTGATGGAGCCCCAAGAACCACGGCTCGCTGAATCAAGTCGTTCAATGTGATCCAATTTCCTGGCTTTTCGATACCAGTTCCGCTTGCACTGGCTGATGCCTGTCGCTCAAGTCAGCTTGTATGCTCTTTGACGTTTAGATCTTAAGTTACCTTCTGTCAATATAACGCCCACGCATGCCCTCATGAGCAGGGAAAATAGCGATATGATAGAGTTTATCGTGACCAGCTGAGGCCATTGGGGAAGCGGTTTATTCTCATGGACCAAGAGTGTCGAAACAAGTCCGGCAAGAGTAAGGATGGAGGCGATAAGACTCGATGTCTCTAACGTCCAGCTCTTGTTCCAAGCACGGCTCACGGCCTCGACACAACGCTTCCATGCGAGGCACACGCGACCTAGCGCTGTTCGGAACATGTTCTTCGCCTGCGCGGCGACATGCCTATTCTTCTGACTCCCAACCTTTTGAAGCTTCGGCGCTGTATTTGGTGGCGCATTGCTAGCACTCCCTGAACCACTCTGAACGGTGAAACTGGGCTTGTCGATTTTTTCGCTGACTTTGGACTTGAGAAGTGGCCGTGCCGATAGTTCGGCCAACTCGACTGACTGAGAGATTGAAGCCATGCTGACTATGTACACACGAGTGAGACAGATGCCTTATGTACTATCACCGTTGTAAGCTGACCTCACAATGTCAGACGTGTGCGACTGGGGGCAAGGCTGACTTTGCTCGCAAATACCCTATTGGTCGCTGCAGCGCGCGATCAGAATGTAATTAATGCTGGGTAACCTCAGAGCAAGGCTGTGGTTGGTTTTCGCAGGCTCAATATATCGACTTGGAAGCACAGCCTTCGCAATGAACGCAAGCAGCATCAGTCGTGAACCCAGAATCTGCCCGTTAGCTTCTTCTCGCCCTTGTGATTGGTTGCAACTTTATCAACTCTATGGTCCCCATAGTCGAGATAGGTTTGCTATACTACTACATCTGGATCACGAAAACATAACATCACGAGCACATATTCATCGCTTGGTGTCCAGGACTGGTTTCTTTCACCAGGTGGACCATCCAAGCCTGATCGCCTCCTCCCACGGTTCATTCGTGACATTGTTTGTTGCGAGAAAGGACTTGAAGTACATGTCCTCGCCAATCGACTTGACATTGTGATTTTCCAAATGGCGTATCGTTAGTGGAAAGATGGCGATGGCCGGAAGAATGTCCGGTTCATCTGCCCCGTGGTCGAGCGAACTATACACATTCTGTGGAATAGGATCGAAGGAGATGCGACGTACAAACTGTTTGTCTATAGTCCAATCAGGTCCTCGGTAGATGTAGATAAGACCATGGTAATACTCGGTGTCCGGGTCTTCGATGTAACTTGGTACCGAGCCGGGTAGACTACCGGCACCGTTCTCACTGTCCATAGTGGACGACAACCCTAGTGTTTCGACCTGACGTGTATATTCTCCCCGGCTGCGCTTTTCCTCGCGATAGTGGGCGATGCAGGCCTCGTCGGAATCCTCTGCATTTGGGACATGTAGGAAAAATAGCTCGAGGCGGAAGTGACAGAAGTTCTCCAGTAGGGAGCCTTCTCTGATCGCCTTGAAGAGCTCATATGGCTGAACATTGTCCGGGTTGACGTCCGGATGGGTAAAGTATATGATGAAATTGTAAAGCGGTGGAAGAGGACACGAATCCAGGCCCTGGAACACCATGAGCGCGTTGTGCCTGAAAGAGAGAACATGAGTTATCCTGCGTGGGTGGCGAGCCACTCTGCGGCCTCCACGGGTTACGGGCATGGAGGGATCGGGTTGGGTAGAGCTGATGGTCGTGGTCTGATGAGGGTTACACGAGGTAGTGTTGGCGTGCACATGGACAGGTCACATGTCGGCTGGTTGAGCTACGTACGCCAAGCGCAAATGAAATTGGACTCCTTCGTCCGGACCTTCTTGATTGCAACGCCCTCTGAATTCCATCACAAATTGTGTCTAGATAACTGCTCTGTGTGATCATGTGCGATCCAAGCAGGCTGCATATGGGTTGTTGCCTAGATGATGGGTGACAGGCTGCCACTGGTGGGCAATTCGGGAGTAGCATCGTCGGCGCGCACGTCCGGCTTGTCGCCCAAGGCCTCTGAACCAAGACAGAGCTTCCGCTCCAGCAACAGCCCTGGAGCTACCGCCCGGATCAATCACGAAGTCCTTCCAAACTTATGTACCATGTTTTGACATCGACAAATTGACCGTACTGCGCTAATTATGTGGTCCACTCCGAACCAATGCGACAGGAATACCCCCCGAAATCCGCTTCCAATGAGCTACACGACCAGTCGACATTCACACTTCCTCAGCGGTCACGTCCACATGAGCACCCGTGTAGGCATCTCTGCAATCGTATCGCAGCACATTTCCACCATCGTATACCCAGCGCATCTACGGACAAGCTCGTGAGAACCGCTCGACCGCGCGTCACAATCCCGTATATCACCATGGGACTGCCTGGATCACAACTAGGGGCGGAGACACATTACATTGGTACTTGGTCGACATGATCAAGTCCACCGGATAGGTTTCTGCGAGAGCGACGCTCCAGAGCCGACACCACAACTTGCTTTGAGGTACGCTCAGTACCCTGCGCCTTGGGATGAGGCTGGAAGCGAAGCTGGTCGCGGCGAGGCGCGCATAGAGCACATGCACGAGCGCCTATGGCATCAGCTCATCGCAGCGGTACGCAATCGTAGGCATGAAGCTCGGTCATGTCAAGGTTGCGAGTTCCCTGGATATACATAGTTCTGGTGGCTGGCCGCACGCATACATCGACACGAGCACTGCGCATCTATCACAAGGACCGATAGTACAAGGTTCCGAGGCTCGTTCGACTTCGATGCGTTATCTGAATTGGCACTTGGAAGCATTGCTCATGTCATGACTTCGAAGGCTATTGACAGCTCTAGGACTTTGAGCGAAAGTGCTCTGCTTCACTTTTCGCCGACCTTCCCAGTCCTCGAATGTGTCGCTATATACCCTCGTGTTGGCTTTCGGCATGGGCTCTCAAGACCATACTTAATGATTGATATATACTACGCCTTGTTGAGCTACCTAGAAGAGTCCTCCTTCATGATCCACTCCTCACTAGTCGCATCATTGGTGACCACACCCGGCGAATCAAAACCATCGCGCAATTTCTCATCTCTGTTCACTGAGATACCAGAACCAGACACGGTGCCGATGCTAGCTTGTGGCACCTCTTTTCCGCCTGCAGCCCAAGCGCGGGCGCCTCCCGCATGTTTCGCATCCGTGAACTCGTAATCTTCCTCACGACCCGACGGCTTGCCTGCACCTATCTTGAATAGTTTGAAGTTTCCAAACCGAAAGGGAGACTTGCGCCAGGATGCTCCGCCAGAACTCGCTGCGTTGCCGCTGTGTGCCGCCGATGGTCCAGCGAAGATTCCAGGAGCCATCATTGCTAGGAATGGACGGAGACAAGGTAAACAGCCGCTCATGATACCAACGTTGAATTCGATGCACAATGCCATGGTGACGCGAGACGCAACCCCTGCAAGAAGGCTATGTTAGCACGATGACAGTCTATTGTGGAACGATACTGCTCACATGTCGTATCCCATGTCTTGAAGTAATCCTGCGACCAAACGACCTTCAAGATGCCGCCGACGCATGTTAGGACGCCGAAAGAAAAAACCGCGACCAGATGCACGCGTCGTGATAGCGGCAACTTGACCTGCCACAGTGGCGCGACGGGCCAAAGGAACACCACAAAGTCCGACACTACATTGCAGATGCCGCTCGCGGTGAGTAATTGATGCGAGTCCAAACACACTTTGTCGACAATCGTGAAATCCCAGAGTGACTGGATTGGACTGGGACAGATAAATTAGTCAAAATCGAACATCTGCCCTGGCGTTATGACCTACACGCATTGTAGGATGTAGAGTGCCGACGAAATGACACCCCACAGAAGCTGGTACCCGATCATCGTCCAACAGAACAATTTGTTCGTTCTCGAGGGGAAAAGCTTCAGGTACGTCATACAGACGGAAAGCTTTGTGAGTGTCATAGAAGCATTGTACATTGTGACACTCGCAACGTTGTACTAGAAGCCATCAGTATGAATATTGAAACCAATGGTAATTGCTTACTTTTGCAGAGCTCACAAAGGTCATCGGGTTCACATCATAGAGATGACGCCCAAGAGAGTTGGTGGTTGTAACTAATAAGCACACAGAAATTGCTAAGGCGAAGACCTACACATGTTAGATACGTAACATGAGAGCATAGGGCGAACATACCGCTGCGCCAACCATGATCCAGTCATCGGCTCCTACACCTGACTTCTGATTCGCGCGAACGTAGATTCTGCCAGCGACAAAAAGTACCATTGGGATGGTTGTCGCGTATATTGCAGCTTTGACACTGCCCCTTTGCGACACTGGGTCGACATAGTTGGGTATTGGCCATGTTGCGATGATGGCTGGCGTGAGCGCGGTTCCAGAAGCCATAATTATGCCGGGATCAAGGTTCGTGATATGTGTATGTTGGGGATTGTAGTGCCACA